>ENA-ORUU01000954-ORUU01000954.1-human-gut-metagenome-genome-assembly--contig:-NODE-954-length-18396-cov-6.32561_pt1 | contig 18396 bp, 19 predicted proteins | sample MGYA00242085_ERZ509221 | MGnify/ENA primary metagenome ERZ509221 (study PRJEB26280, sample SAMEA2338809) | human gut metagenome | biome: human gut; feature: human-associated habitat; material: faeces... | reverse complement strand
CGCTGCCAGTCACGACTTGAAGGAAACAATAGATAAGGATTATTGTGAATGTGGAATGCCGTTAGAAACAATTAGAGAGTCAGAAGCACCGTTAAAGGAACGAAGCGAACGTGTTTGAGGCGAACGCCGAGTTTGAGCGTAGTTCCTTTGCTTTTAGGTGATTCTGACTCTCTTAGTGTTTCTTATGGTATGGAACCTGAACAAGAAGCCTTATCTATTGTTTCCTTCAAGGACTGAGAGGCCGCTTCCCAGTTAATAAATTAAATCCCAAAATACTCTTCCAGCACATTTTCCAACGCACTGCCGTAATTTTGTTTCTCAACTTTTTCTGTCGTGACAATATCTCTTGCTCCAATCTTTTTTCTATCCAGATAATAGACTGTTTCACCTACTTTTTCGCCTTTTTTTAATGGTGCTTTTACATTCTTGTCTTTTCTTGTTTTGCTCTTTATTTTGGACAGGTCAGCGCCTGTGGTGTCCACGTAGGTGAATGTATCTTTCTGACGTACTTTCACCTCTTTTTCCGTCCCGCCTCTGACTTCGACCGGTGATATCTTCTTTTGTTCTTTTTCTGTATATTTCTGACATTTTCCGAAACCGTAATTTAATAAGGTGATCGCATCTCTGACTCTGGCTTTGCTGTCGTCTGCTGCCATAATCACGGCGATCAGATCGATGTCGCCTTTCCTTCCGGTTGCGGATACACAGAATTTGGCTTTACCGGTAGAGCCGGTCTTTAACCCGGTTGCATATTCATACTGACGGATCAGTTTGTTTGTATTCGTAAGTCCGAATTCTGATTCGCCCTTTTGGGTTTTATGTGTGATATTCTCCATCCAGATGTTGCAGTAATCGAAGATCTGCGGATATGTAGTGATCAGTTCTTTTGACATCAGTGCAATATCCCTTGCCGTTGTCAGATGACCGTCTGCATCCAATCCGTTGCAATTTACAAAATGTGTATTTTTCATGCCAAGATCCTTTGCCCGTTTGTTCATCTTTGCAACAAATTCTTCTTCGTTTCCACAGATATATTCAGCCATTGATACACAGGCATCATTTGCGCTGGCTACAGAGATACATTTGATCAGCGTATCTACCGTCTGTGTCTCCCCAGGCTCCAGAAACACCTGTGAACCGCCCATGGACGCCGCATATTCAGATGTTGTCACTTCATCCGCCAGCTTGATCTGGCCGCTTTCCAGTGCATCGAATATCAACAGCAATGTCATAACTTTTGTTACACTTGCCGGTGGTAATTTTTCATCCGGATTTTTCTCATATATGATCTGTCCTGTTGACGCTTCCATCAGAATTGCCGACGGTGCACTGATCTGCTCCTGTTGTCTTTTCTCATTTTCTGTATTATTTTCTTGTGAATTTTCCGGTTGATTCTCTTCCGGCGGAACTGCATATACCGGTTGTAAAAATAGTACAAAAGACATTAGTATTGCACTGATACATCGTCTATGCCGCATCGCATCTGATTCCTCGCTGACATCTTTTCGATTATTATTATCTTACTCGGAGAAATTGTACATTATTCCATCCACCTATTGTTTTCCCACTCCGAAAATCATATAATAGACAAGAACACATTTTGAAAGGATGACAAATTATGAAATTCATATACCCTGCAGTATTTCACAAAACCGAAGAAGGACACTATAAAGGATATTTCCCGGATCTGGAATGTTGTTATGGTGAAGGCGAGACTTTAGATGATGCCATTGAAAGTGCCAACGAAGCGGCACGCGACTGGATCACACTGGAACTTTCCGAAGATGATCCATTGATCCCATATGTATCTGACATTGAAGATATTGAAGTAAAAGAAGGCGAGATCGTCCGCAATATTTCTATGAACATCCGCTTCTACGAAGGCTGGGACGAATAGTCATTTTTAATCTGAAAATATTTCCAGATTATGAAAACACTTCTAGTGTATTAATTGTATTTCTCCACATACTATAGATGTAACGACAAGGAAAAAGTTACAAAGTTACCAAAAGGAGGAGTATAAAAAATGGCAAATCGTTCATCAAACAAAACAGCCGTACCTGAAGCAAAGGGTGCATTAGACAAATTCAAGTACGAGGTAGCAAGTGAACTTGGAGTTCCGTTATCAGATGGCTACAACGGAGACCTGACATCCAGACAGAATGGATCTGTCGGCGGTTATATGGTCAAGAAAATGATCGAACAGCAGGAAAAACAGATGGCAGGTAAATAACCGCACAGTATCTGTAACAGGCTGGAAACACAGAATGAAAAACTAAAAGATCAAAAAATCAACACATGACTTCTATCATACGAAGTTGTCATGTGTTGATTATTTTTTACCGCTATATCCATCCATATCTGCGGAATGTACCAGATAAACAATCCGATTACAGCACAACTTCCGCCGCATTCTCATAATTCGGCAGTTTCCGGATCCATTCTTCATCTTCTTCTGTGAGCTGGTCTGCCGCCTCGTTTGCCATCTGAAGGATCTTTGCATCCTGATAGACATCTCCCAGTTTAAAGTTCATAAGACCACTCTGACGGATTCCAAAAAGGTCTCCCGGTCCGCGGAGTCTTAAGTCTTCACTTGCGATCTTGAATCCATCATTCGAATGATTCAGGATATCCAACCGTTTTTTTGTTTCTTTCGATTTTGACGCACTCATGAAGATACAGTAGGACTGGTGTTTTCCACGTCCCACACGTCCTCTCAACTGGTGAAGCTGAGCAAGACCGAAACGCTCTGCATTTTCAATCATCATAACCGTTGCATTCGGCACATCGATTCCGACTTCAATCACAGTTGTCGATACCAGTATCTGGATCTCATTTCTTCCGAAACGATCCATGATATCGTCTTTCTGTGCCTGCTTCATCTTGCCATGCAGACAGGCTACCTGGATCTGTTCTCCCATCTCTTCTTGAAGTGCCACCGTATAATCCGTAACATTTTCCGCTTCCATCGCCTCACTTTCTTCTACCATAGGGCAGATTACATAGCACTGCCGTCCTTCTGCGATCTGCTTTTTCATGAAGTTGTAGGCCGTGTTGCGGTATCCGGTATCCACCACGCAGTTTTTGATCGGCAGACGATTTGCAGGAAGTTCATCGATCACCGAGATGTCCAGATCTCCGTATAAAATGATAGCAAGTGTTCGCGGAATCGGTGTCGCACTCATGACTAACACGTGCGGCTCCCCGCCTTTTAACGCAAATGTCTCTCTCTGCTTTACACCAAATCTATGCTGCTCATCAGTTATAACAAGTCCCAGATTATCATAACTTACGGCCCCCTGGATCAGCGCATGTGTTCCGATGATGATTTTCGCCAGTCCGCACTCGATACGGTCATATGCCCGCCGTTTTTCTTTTGCTGTCATAGATCCTGTCAGAAGTTCTACCTTGATTGGAATATCATACTCTTCGAACATCTTCGTAATATTCTCATAATGCTGTCTTGCAAGCACTTCTGTCGGTGCCATCATTGCTCCCTGACAGCCATTGAATGCCGCATTCATCAGTGCAAGCACTGCAACGATCGTCTTACCGGAGCCCACATCTCCCTGCACCAGCCTTGACATCGTCTTCTCCGAACCGAGATCTTTTTCAATCTCTTTCCAGACCTTTGTCTGTGCGCCGGTCAGTTCAAACGGCAGACTCTTCAGAAATGTCTCTACCTCCGGGCGTGGCTGCATCGGATAATTGTTTTCCAGACGTTCATTTTTCTCCTTTAATCTCCTGATCGACAGAATAAACTCTAAGAATTCCTCGAATACCAGACGTTCTCTCGCATGATAAAAGACTTCTTTATCTTCGGGAAAATGGATTCCTCTCACAGCATAGTTATATTCCGCCAGACCATATTTCAAACGCAGGGAATCAGGCAGGATCTCTCTGGTAAGATCCAGGCCGTCCAGAGCCTGTTTCATAGCCTTCATGACCATGTTGTTGGATAGTCCGGAGGTCAGACCATAGACCGGCTGTAATGTATGCAGTTTCTCTTCGTATTTTGCAGATGGATAGAAGATCTCCGGATGCTCCATAACCAGATCACCCGTTTTCTTGCGAACGACTCTTCCACGCAGGGTGATCACGCCTCCGCCGGATAACGTATTCCGCAAAAATGGCATACGAAACCAGATTACCTTTAATATTCCGGTAATATCTTTTACATACAGCGTTGTCACCTGCATCCGGCTGCTTCCGGATACCTGCACACGACCGTAGATTGCGCCTGTAACGGTCTGGATCTTGTCTTCTTCCAGTTCACTGACAGGCACCGCTTCCTCGTACACATCATATCCATGCGGATAATAACGGATCAGATCACCTACCGTATGTATATTGATCTTTTCGAAGAGCTTTTTCGTCTTCTCTCCGATTCCTTTCAAATCTCCGATATCTGTCTTTTCTATCATACGATGCTTCCTTCCCTCCATCCTGTAAATCCAATCTCTTCATCACAAAACTCATCCGGATACAAAGAACCGGATCTATATACCAGGAGCTTCTCTCACTCTGGATATACAGATCCGGTTCTGTATATAATTCTATACTTTATCTCTTACTCTACAGCAAGCACATAGTAATAGATCGGCTGTCCGCCAAACTGAATATCCACATCTACATCCGGATACAGTTCTTCGATCTCTCCTGCGAATTTCTCCGCCTCTTCTTCTGATACTTCCTCTCCGTAATAGATACTAATCAGTTCGGAATCTTCATCTACCAGATTCGCGATCAGTTCTTTTGTAGTCTCTTCCAGATCTTTTCCTACCGCAAGGATTCCACTGTCACCGATACCCATGATATCTCCTTCATGGATCTCTTTGTCATCAATATGTGTATCTCTTACCGCATACGTCATCTGACCGGTCTTTACATTCTTGATCTCTTCCAGCATAGCCTCTTCATTTGTCTTGGCATCTGCGTCCGGCATAAAGTTAATGATCGCTGTAATTCCCTGTGGTACAGTTTTGGTAGGGATTACGATGATCTCTTTATCTTCTACCAGTGATTTTGCCTGGTTTGCTGCCAGAATAATGTTCTTGTTGTTCGGAAGGATAAATACCATATCTGCATTTACCTGATCGATAGCATTCAGCATGTCCTCTGTACTTGGATTCATGGTCTGTCCGCCTTCGATGATATAATCTGCACCCAGTTCTTTGAATATCTCATTCATACCAGCTCCGATGGAAACGGTAATGAATCCCATTGCCTTTCTCGGCTCTGCTGTCTTCTTTTCTTCGTATGCAGCTTCTTCTTTTGCCTGTTCTTCTGCAAGCTTCTCCGCATCACGGATCAGTTTTTCCTGATGTTCTTCACGCATATTATCAATCTTCATCTTAGAAAGCTGTCCATAAGTCAGCGCTTTCTGGATCGCAAGTCCCGGATCATTGGTGTGTACGTGGATCTTCACGACATCATCATCCGCAACACATACGATGGAATCTCCGATCGAGCTTAAGAATTTCTTGAATTCATGTTCATCTTCTTCGGTAAATTCTTTTTCTGTCAGAATGATAAATTCTGTACAATATCCAAATTTGATATCTGCCGTATCTTCTGCATTCACCTTATTCACGGTAACACTTGTACTTGGTTTGATCGAACTGTAATCAATCTCTTTACCAAGGAATGCATCATATCCGCCTTTAATCACTTCCAGAAGTCCCTGTCCGCCGGAATCTACCACACCTGCTTCTTTTAATACCGGAAGCATCTCTGGTGTCTTATTCAACACTTCCTCTGCATATTCGATCACAGCCGGGATGAATACTTCCAGATCATCTGTCTCTTCAGCCATCTCTGCTGCCTTTGTCGCAATTCCGCTGGCAACAGTAAGGATGGTTCCTTCCTTCGGCTTCATAACAGCCTTGTAAGCAGTATCTCTTGCTCTCTGGCATGCCGCAGCAAGTGCAAGCACATCAATCTCTTTCTCTTCTTTGATCGCCTTTGTAAATCCTCTTAAAAGCTGAGATAAGATAACTCCTGAGTTACCTCTCGCCCCGCGCAGGGATCCGGAAGAGATTGCCTTTGCAAGATCCTTCATCTCCGGGTTATTTAATGCTGTTACTTCTTTTGCCGCTGACATGATCGTCATAGACATATTTGTACCTGTATCTCCATCTGGTACCGGGAATACATTCAATTCGTTGATATAGTCTTTCTTTGCTTCAATGTTCTGAGCACCTGCAAGAAACATCTTTGCAAGCACGTCCACATTAATCGTTTTCGTAGCCACTTCTTACGTTCCTCCTTAAAATCCACAAACTAATCAATGACTCTTACGCCTTCAATATAGACGTTGATCTTATCTACCTGCATACCGGAAAATTCTTCCACTCTGTACTTCACATCACTGATCAGATTATCTGTTACAGCGGAAATGCTTACACCGTATGCCACAATAATGTGGAAGTCAATACTGATATGATTATCATCACTTATATTTACATGGATTCCTCTTGTCAGGCTCTCCTTTTTCAGCAGATGAACCAGGCCATCTTTCATATTTACAGCTGCCATTCCAACAATACCAAAACATTCAACCGCCACTGTTCCTGCATATTTTGCAATTACTTCAGGATCAATGGTAATAATTCCCAAATCTGTACTCATACACCCTTTCATAGCAAAACCTCCACTTCTTTTATTATCTTCTATCTATATCAAAACACAATATATTTTATTATACTCTGTTTTGCCGCTAATTACAATAGTTCTTATTGCGCAAAAAAACTCAGATTCCACACATCGAAATCTGAGTTTCAATACATCTTATGCACGCTCAACTTTTCCTGATTTCAAACAAGAAGTACAAACATACATCTTCTTTGTAGCTCCGTTTTCGGTTTTCACGCGAACAGATTTTACATTTGATTTCCACATCTTTGGTGATTTTCTATGAGAGTGGCTGACATTGTTTCCAAAGTGAGCACCCTTTTCACAAATAGCACATTTTGCCATGACTGCACCTCCTAACGCTCATAATAAGTTCTTTGTCCGAACTCGCAACAATAGTTATTCTAGCAGACTGTTGCAAGAATTGCAAGAGTTATTTGATATTTTTTTGTTTACTTTTCGATTTTCAGCAACAAAACAGGCAATATCCCACTGCAACGCACAGGATCATACACAAAATCTGGCAGAACAAACCTGGTATGACCAGTGCCAGAAGCATTCCTGCCGCTATCCAGAACAATGCAAATCCTACGATTCTTTTCACAGACACACACCTGCTTTTTGTACATTATATGTACACTGCCGCAAAAAATGTCTGCTATTTTTCTGCTTCGTCAAGGATCTTATTCACATCCTCTTCCGTAACGTTATCTTCTTTTCGGGATGTAAAACGATCCATCACATCCGGTACCATATCCAGCAGCTTCGTGATCGTATCCTGATTCTTGATGTTCACAAGCTTGGTGTGACCATTCTGAATGACCAGCACCGCGCTTGGTGTCATCTTCCCACCGATACCTCCGGCACCTTTTTCTTTCTTATCTGCGTTGAACGCACCTGCTCCTACCGCAAAGGATACATCTACCAGTGGTAAAATAATCGTATCGCCGATATGGATTGCTTCTCCTACTACCGTCTTGGATGATACCACTCCTTCCATACCATGGAACAGCGCTTCTACAGTCCCTTTGAAATTATTCTCAGCCATCTTCTTTCCTCCTTGCATTCTCTATATCTATAATTGAAACTTGCGGATATCATGATATGTCTTTCTGATCTCGCTGCACCACACCAGGTTCCACAGGAAGCAGACCAGCGGCATCATGCGGAATCCACCGCGGACTCTGACTTTCCCTTTCAGTATCCTTCTTTCAAAATCAGGTTCCACCAACAGATGATCTCCGATAAACGGATAGATCATACTTAATCCCGCCAGTGCCTGTCCTGTATGGTACGGATCTTCGAATCCAAATTGAACTTCACCTTTTATTACTTTCGGTTTCCAACGCTTTAACAGCTTGCCCGCCTCTTTTTTCACCTTCGAAAAAGCTTTCCTGTGTACCGGATCTTCCAATTCCTTCATAATTCTTTCTTTCTTATCCAATATGCTGTCCAGCTTTTCTTCTGCATGTCCAACCGTATGCTTTATCTTATCACAGAACTTTAAGATTGTACATTTTATCTTCGAAAATCTCCCAGCTTTTTCAGGAGTACTTTCCGGGATTTCTTCCACATTCTCCGGAAGCGTTTTACTGCTCTCCACAGTTCTTTTTTCTTCTTCAGACTCTTCTTCCATTTCCGATAGTCTGCTGCTGCTTTCCACTCTCTGTTCTTTCCGGTTTTCTTTCGAAGCTGTATTCTCTTTTTCATGAGTTTCCTCCTTCTCAGATTCTATCTTCGCAGTTTCTGTTTTCTCAACGTCTGTTTTCACCGGACGATCTTCCGATTTTTTCTTCTCAGTATCTGTATGTCCGCTTTTCTGCGGTTCACTTCCGAAAGATTTCCACGCAATCCTTACCCGCCATTTTAACTCCTGCTCTTCAAATGACACATCGATCCGTATCAGGCGCAAGAGCCACGTCACGCGGCCGTATGCGCTGCTTTCCTTTATCTCTCCGGGCATTGACGCATCGAGCCGGTATCTCACCGGAACACACAAAAAGATCACCAGAAGCAGCAGCAGCCCGAGAATCACTGCAATTATGATCCCTATTATTTTTAAAATGATCAAAAGAATATGTAACACCATCTTATCTTCCCTGCTCTTTTTCTAATATATAAGACCGTATATCACATCCGCCCGTCTGTTCATATACTTCCTGTACGATCTGTTCTACCAGTTCTACTGCTTCCTCATATCCTTTTGTAATTCCTACCACGAACAGATCCTGTTCCGGAAATGCAGGCTGCTTAAACTGGAGTGTCGGATAGATTTCCAGTTGATTCTTTTCACTGATTGCCAGCGTGATCACATGCACACTCGGCTGCAGTTTTCCGGCTTCCAGCTTGCGGAGAATTTTCTCTTTTTTCTTTTCCAGTCCTTCTGTCAGGTACAGATGCTTATAGTATCGCATATTTCCCGTCCTTCTATACTTCTAATAATACGAGTCAAAAATCTCTTTTGCAACATTTACCGCCTTTGCAGTTCCGTCCGAAGCTTCAATGATCACGCTTACAACCAGTTCCGGATCTTCCACATTCGACATACCGATGAACCAGGAGTGGTCTTTTTCTTTATCGGAACTATATTCTGCCGTACCGGTCTTTCCCGCTGCTGTGTAGCTCTGTCCGCTCAATACAGATGCGGTACCGTAATCTACTACGCTCTTCATGTATTCTTTGATCCGGGCAGCTTCTTCCGCTGTCATAAGCTGCTTATATTCTTTCTGATCCGTCTCTTTCATGACCGCTCCCGATGCATTTGTCACCTTGTCAACCAGATACGGTTTCATCAACTTTCCGCCATTGGCGATAGCAGATGTGATCAGTGCCATATGATACGGGCTTACCTGCGTCTCTCCCTGTCCCATCGCTGTCATCATCTTTGTACCGTTTCCGGCAGAGCTATCCATCGTAAAGCTGCTCTTACTATACGGAAGATCCGAAGGCAGTTTTGAATCAAACAGAACTTCCTCTGCCGTCTTCTTAAATTTCACCGGATCCAGCGAAAGACCTATATTCGAAAAAGATGTGTTGCACGAATATGCCAGACTTTCCTCCAGACTGACCTGCCCGTGGACATGTCCGTTATAGCAGTGAATCTTAATTCCACTGTTCTCGATCGAACCGGTACAATTATAAGAATAAGAACTGTAATCCGGATTCTCCCTCATGAATTCCAGAAGTGTCACAACTTTGAACGTAGAACCCGGTGCATACTGCCCCTGTGTCGCACGATTCAACAGTACACTGTTTTCATCTGTACTCAGAGCGTTCCAGCTGGATTCTACCGTATTCGGGTCAAAGTCCGGCTTAGATACCATGGCAAGGATCTTTCCTGTCTTCGGCTCCATCACCACTACCGCACCTTTTTTCTCTCCCAGTGCCTGATATGCCGCTTTCTGAAGGTCCGCATCCAGTGTTGTCACAACCGTGTCTCCCATATTTTTTTTATCCTGGAATTCTTTCTTCAACTTGATCAGAAAATTTTCATCCGAAGTCAGCAGATCGTAATTCTCCAGAGATTCGATCCCGGATTTGCCCTGTACGCTGTAACCGACCACATGTGCAAATACATTGCCATAAGGATACTCTCTTGTCTCGCTTCCGTCTGCTGCCGTATCAGTCTTCGCAAGCACGTTCCCATTCCTATCCACAATTGTTCCCCGGGTCACCCTCTTTGCATTCGAATTCTGTCTGGCATTATAAGGACTTCTGATGATCTCCTGGCTTTTTTTTACCTGAAAATATCCGATATATCCCAGCAGTACCAGAAAAAGCGCTACGAATACATACGTAACTCTAGCGAACTCTTTGTTTCTTGCGCGCTTTGCCTTGAGCCGCTTCTTTTCGCGCTTTTTGGCTTCTTTTCGCTCTTTGCGGGTCATATTCTGCCTCTCGATATCCCGCCGCACTCTCCTGTCGGCTTCTCTTTGCTCGTAACCGTTCTTTCTTCCTTCTCTCAATATCCTCTTCCTCGTCTTCTCTTAAAATATACAGTCCCTGGATAATTGCAAACATGATCAGCGTACTGATCAGAGAACTTCCGCCATAGCTTACCAGCGGAAGTGTTACACCTGTTGACGGAATGAACTTTGTCGCTCCTCCGATCGTTAAAAACACCTGGAATATATAACAGGTACCAAGTCCCAGCGCTATCATCTTATAAAACAGATTATGCAGCTGCATTGCGATATTTAAGAACATCACATAACAGCTCACACAGATCAGTATCAGACACATCGCATAGATCAGCCCCATCTCTTCTGAAATTGCAGAAAAGATGAAGTCCTCTGCCGATACCGGAATCGTGTCCGGCTGTCCCTGATAAAGTCCCGCTCCGAACCATCCGCCAGTCCCGATGGCAAATAATGACTGTGCTACCTGATAACCGCCTTTATCATATGTTCCAAACGGGTCTCTCCATACATTTACACGCGTCTTAACGTGCGTAAACAGATGATACGCCACAACTGCTCCGGCACTTCCCGCACCAAGTCCTGCGAGAATATAAAGCGGCTGATGTGTCGCCACATATAACATGACCAGATATACGACGAAGATAATAAGCGCCGCACCAAGGTCCTTAGATGCCACAAGGATCAACACATGAAATGCTGCAACTGCCGTCGTCACCACAATATCTTTAAATTCTGTAGAACGCTTAAAACTCGATGCCACGAAGAACACAAAGACAATCTTCACAAGTTCTGATGGCTGGATGTTGATTCCGGCGACTGTAAAGCCAAGCATTGCACCATAAGACACCTTACCTACAACCACTACTACCGCCAGCGACACGATACCGATAATTCCGTAAAGAATTCTCCATTCCGGCAGAAAACGTGCTTTTCGGATAATGATCGGAATCACAAGGCAGAGCACAATTCCTGCTGCCGCGATCAGATACTGTTTCGCAGCCTTATCATAATTCAGTCTGGTGATCATGATAAAACCGATGCTGAGCAGCATACACATATTATTTACAACCAGACGTGATACTTTCGGATAAATAAAGCTATACAACAGGATCGTTCCTCCAAGAAGCGTCACCTGCATCAGATACAATGCCAGAATCTTTGTATCTTTTTTTTCCAGATACATCACAAGAAATGCCGTCAGATGCATCACAAACATCAGCACATTCTGCTTCCTGAGACAACGTTTCTTTTTATCCGGATCATAATATCCAAAGATACTGAAACACAGATACGTATACACTGTGATCATCAGTATCATCAGATATTTTGATAACTGTACAATTATATTTACCAACTTTCCACCTACTTTACTCCTCTTTTAAAATGCCCCCTCGTATACTCCCGTATCTGAGGTTCCATCTTTTTTCCTTCTGTAAATGCATTCATATATATCTTACAGATTTCTCTTACCTGTTCTTTATTCTCAACTGTAAAATCCAGCCGTATCTGTGCAGGCATCAGCTTTCTGATCTCTTCCGCCTTATCCGCCAGGAACAACGGTGCTGAATTATACATTACATTATAACAATCTCTGCAATAGCATCTGACTGTAAACCCCTTCTGATAACGGTCAGAAATCGTAAGTACTCCGCCTTTTCCGTCACAGGAAGCACTGGTCTTCTGTATACAGCCCGCACTGACCATCACCGGCTGGTATCCATATGCGATAAATGCCTGTTCTTCTATCCCAAGTTCTGCCAGCTCACGATCGTTCAATTCCACCGGTGCTGTTCCCTGTCCGATCCCCAGATCCTTCAACTCTTCTTTTGCTTTTTGATTAAAAATGTAGAGATTATAATCACTGCGGATTTCTTTTTGGTATGCATGTTGTCTGAGCCACGCATAACTCTCCCAGTTGCGGATCAGTATACCATCATATTTTTCCTCGATTTTTGCATACATACGTTCATATCTGCGGATCGTACGTTCCCTGAAAATGTATGGCATCGCAAGGAAATACTGTACGCCGTTTTCACGTTCAAATTCTATCTCCTCATCTAGATACACACACCGTACTCCGCTGTTTACCGCTGCCTCAAGCTGTGCTTTTGACTGCACAGACGCAGATATACTGCATTCCTTTCCGGTGCTGTTCTTTTCCACGTTTTTTTTTGTTTCTGTCTCACAATCCGCTTCTTCTCTCCGGTATTGCATCTGTATCTTCTCTGTCAGTTCTTTGATTCCTTCTCTTCGCAGTTCATTCAGCGCCTGCATCGGCAGGAACACATTTCCTTCTGTATGGATCTTCAGACGTTCAAACACAAACTCTGTATTGCCGGTCTTTCTCATCTGTTTTTCAATTCTTTTCGGATCCAACGGCTGCTTTTGCGCTTCCTGAACTTCCTGACCAGTACATTCCACGGTAATATTGCCATACGATACTGTTAGTTTAGCACGCTTTCCGACAGAAAATGTTAAAATACCATTAATTTTTTCTTGTACTTTTATATCCTGCCACGGTTTTTCCTCAGTATTGCCATCTTTGGCATTCTTCGGACGCTTCAATGATATCATATCTCTGCCGTTATGCTGATGATAGTAGCCCTCACAATAACCACGCCTCTGGTAAGCAGCAAGCAGTTCCCGTTTATCAGCCTCTGACACCCGGTATGCCGATCTGTCTTTTCCTTCTTTCTGAAGCTTAAGATAATGATCCGCATATTTCCGATACATCTTTACAACCGTATAAACATATTCCGGCTGCTTCATTCTTCCTTCTATCTTAAATGAATCAACCCCCGCATCGATCAGTTCCGGCAAAATGTCTATTGTACACAGATCCTTCAGACTCATCAGATCTGCCGGTTTCTTTCCATCTATCTGATAAGGAAGACGGCACGGCTGTGCGCACTGTCCTCTGTTGCCGCTCCGTCCGCCGATCATACTGCTCAGAAGGCACTGTCCGGAATAACAATAGCACAGTGCTCCATGTACAAAACATTCCATCTCCAGTCCCGTCTGTCTCTTCATATCACGGATTTCCCCGAGCGAAAGTTCTCTCGCCGGCACAACTCTCGTGATTCCGTATTGTTTTAAATGATCCGCTCCGAGCGTATTGGTAATGGTCATCTGTGTACTTGCATGTACCGGCATCTTGGGAAAATGCTCTCTGATATACTTTACCACACCGATATCCTGTACGATCACTCCATCCAGTCCCGCTCTGTAATACGGAAGCAGATATGCATACAATTCCTCCATCTCCCTGTCTTTCAGAAGTGTATTCACCGTCATATATATCTTTCTTCTGTGAATATGTACGTATTCAATTGCCTGCACCATATCTTCTTCCGAAAGATTCTGTGCATATGCCCTTGCTCCAAATCTGGTACCGCCAAGGTATACTGCATCCGCACCTGCGGCTATTGCTGCCTGCAGGCATTCCATCGAACCTGCCGGTGCCAATATCTCTACCACTCTGTTCATAGTCTCTTATCCTGTCTTTTCTTTCTTGTAAAAAAGGCTGTCGTGTGACAGCCTAATTCTTACTTATTATTCTTAATCTCTGTTTCCAGCTGTACGATCTTCATCTGAAGTTCCTTATTCTCTTCCTTCAGCTTGTCCATCGCTTTCTCTGCATTCTCCAGCTTGATCTGAACGGATATCAGTTCATGCTTTAAGTCATACATCTCTTTATCTTTTGCCTCGATATCACTTTCCAGTGTACCGCCCTGCTTCTTCGCCTTAAAGTAATCATCCGCAATGTTCAGCGCCAACAGAATACTTCTGGTCTCTGCGCTCTGCTTGCGATATCCCTCACTATTGCTGCATTCGTCCAGCTTATGGTTCAGATATGTAGAAACTTTCTGTAAATAGTCTTCACTTTCAAATCCACTTAAAGTAAAAACCTTTCCTCCTATTAATACTTCTGTATAGTTTTTTGATGATGCCATAAGAAGCCTCCTCGAACTTTCATAATTTCTGATAACTATTATAAACTAATCTGTAAGAAAAACCAACTATTTTATTCATTTTCCTTACAAATTCCCAGATGGGCATATGCCGCATCCGTCACGACTCTTCCTCTTGGAGTTCTCTGAATAAACCCATTCTTCAACAGATATGGCTCATATACATCCTCAATCGTACTCGGATCTTCTCCGATCGATGCCGCAAGCGTCTCCAATCCGACCGGGCCGCCGCCGAATTTCCCGATCATAGCCAGAAGGATCCCTCTGTCTGTCTGATCCAGACCTTCCTTATCCACATCCAGAAGATCCAGTGCATAATCCGCCACTTCTTCTGTGATGTAGCCGTCATATTTCACCTGGGCAAAATCCCGGACACGCTTTAACAGACGATTGGCAAGTCTCGGAGTCCCCCGCGAACGTCTCGCCATCGCATATGCACCATTTTCATCAATCCCGACTTCCAGAACCTTTGCCGAACGTAAAATGATCATCTTCAGTTCTTCGACCGTATAATATTCCATCCTGGTCACCACACCGAAGCGGTCCCGCAAAGGCGCTGTCAGCATACCTGCCCTTGTCGTTGCCCCTACCAGGGTGAATTTTGGAAGATCCAGACGGATCGATCTTGCCGAAGCACCCTTTCCGATCATAATATCGATCGCATAGTCTTCCATTGCCGGATACAGCACTTCCTCCACCTGACGGTTCAGGCGGTGGATCTCATCTACAAAAAGGACATCCCCTTCCTGCAGGTTATTCAGGATTGCCGCCATCTCTCCCGGCTTTTCGATCGCCGGTCCTGATGTGATCTTCATATTTACATTCATCTCATTGGCAATGATTCCCGCAAGTGTCGTCTTTCCAAGTCCCGGAGGTCCATAGAACAAGAGATGATCCAGTGCCTCGCCCCTCGCCTTTGCCGCTTCAATATAAATCTTCAGCATTTCTTTTGCTTTTGCCTGACCAATGTAATCTTCCAGAAGCTGAGGTCTTAAATGATTCTCGATCCTGACATCTTCCTCCAGATTCTCAGTCGTCATAATTCTTCTGCTCATCTGTCTGCCTTACCTTCTACAACATATATTTCAGAGACTGACGGAGAACATCTTCCACACTCATTTCTTCCGTAATCTCTACCTGTCTGACTGCTTTTAATGCCTCGGTATTGCCATACCCGAGTGCAACCAGTGCCTGTACCGCTTCTCCTGTCATCTCATTTGCCATGCCTGCAGATGTATCTGCCGTGTTCTGCACTGCATTCACGGTATTCTCAAGCGCATCCTCCAGCTTCAACTTGTCTTTTAATTCCAGAATCAGCTTCTCCGCCGTCTTTTTACCGATTCCCGGTGCCGCCTGGATTGCCTTTACATCATTCGACGCAACCGCAAATCTCAGATCATCGGGTCCGAGTGCCGAAAGAATCCCAAGACCGCCTTTCGGTCCGATCCCGCTGACACCGATCAGAAGCCGGAACACACGGAGTTCATCCCTGGTAAGAAAGCCATATAACTGCATCAGATCTTCCTTAACATGCAGATAGGTGTGGATCTTTACTTCTTTTCCAAGAGCCGGAAGCCTGCCCATTGCGGTTCCTGCCATGTAGATTCCATATCCGACACCGCCGACATCTACAATGACCTTGTCTTCTTCCATTCCTTCCAGAATTCCACGTATATATGTAATCATAGTTCCTCCATCAAAACTGTATATTCTTAATTCTCTTCAACATTTCCGCCGACACGATCCCGATCACCAGTCCGGTAATCAGTCCTGCAACCAGAAGCACCGGGAAATAATACCTGACACTGAATGTCTCCACCACAAGCATTGCAACGATCAGCTGTCCCACATTGTGGAACACTCCGCCCGCCACACTGATTCCCATCACACTGAATCCTTTGCTCTTCTTCAAGAGTGCCATTACCGTCAGACTTAACAATCCACCGGCCAGGCTGTAAATGATACTGAAATAATTTCCAAATATGAATCCTGACAGTAGTACTCTGACCACAGACAACAGATATACCTCCGTCAACTTCATCTTATATAACGCGATCACGATCACCAGATTCGCAAGCCCGAGCTTCACTCCCGGGATTCCGAAATTGATAGGGATCAGCGTCTCCACATAGCTGAATATCAGCGCCAGTGCCGTAAACACTCCAAAATATGCCACTCTGTTCTTCACAATGTCCCTCCTAATTTGCCACTGCATCGAATTCACTTTCTTCACTTCCGTCTACCTCAACCACTACTTTATTCGGCAGACAGATAATGCTCTCATGATTCTTTGAAGCTGCTTTCTGATGTACACACAACTGATCCGGACAGTCTGCATCTGTCATCTTCGCTTTTCCATTCTTTATCGTAAGTATATTCGTACCGCCATTGATCCTAATCTTCTGATCCTTTGCAAGCGGATAGGTTCCTGTCACCTTACCATCCACCTTCACAGTCACGGTATCAGCTCCATCCCCGCCGGCAAATTCATGTACACCAAAAGCTGCACCGGCAATCAAAAGAACTGTCAATATAAGAACCGCATCTTTTTTCTTCCAATTCATACGTTCTCTCCTTGTCCACTAACGGTACTATTCTATCACAAGAAATTGTCCCATTCAACAAAAAAGAAAATATGTTTGGTTTGCATCTGTTTTTTTTCATGTTATACTACAAGTTATGTAAATACATGATAGAAAATCATCAACTACGAGGTTATTAGTATTATGAAATGTAAAAAAAATAATATCATAAAAACACTCAGTGCGGTTCTCACTGCCTCTGCTCTTCTCTTGACCGGATGCTCCGGCGCAAAAAGCAGTACACAGACCGATCAGGATCTTACTTATACCGACATGCTCTTTGACACTGTCATCAAGATCCAGATCCTTGATCCTGCAGATGAAAGTATTCTGAATGGTCTGAAGAAACTTTGCGAAAAATATGACACAATGTTCTCCACCACCAATACAGACAGTGAACTTTATAAATTAAACCACGCAAACGGTCAGCCCTTCACTGTCTCTTCCGAAACGGCCAATCTTATTCAGGAGGGTATCCATTACAGCGAACTTTCCGGCGGTGCCTTTGATCTCACCATTGAACCGGTATCGGCTCTCTGGGATTTCAAGGCAGATAAACCAACGGTTCCATCTTCCGATGCCATTGCCCAGGCCGTAAGCCACGTTGATTACACAAAGGTCGACATTCAGGATAACACCGTTACACTGGAAGATCCCGAAGCCGGCATCGATCTGGGAGCCATCGCCAAAGGATACATTGCCGACCAGGTGAAAACATATCTCAAAAAGCAAGGGGTAAAACATGCGATCATCAATCTTGGAGGAAATGTTGATGTCATCGGCACCAAACCCGACGGAAGCAAATACAACATCGGAATCCAGAAACCTTTCGATGAATCCGGCGAAGCTATCACCTCTGTACAGTTAAAAGACCAGACAGTTGTAACTTCCGGAATCTATGAACGGTATTTTAAGAAAAACGGAAAACTATATCATCACATCCTGGATCCACGAACCGGATATCCGTGCGAGAACAATCTTTACAGTGTATCGATCATCACAGACTCTTCTACAAAAGCAGATGCACTCAGCACAACCTGCTTTCTACTGGGATACGAGAAAGGAATGGAACTGATTCAGAGTATGGATGGAGTGGAGGCGATATTTATTACGGATGATGAGAAGGTGCATAAAATTGGGATTTAATTCAGGAAGGCTGTGGATACCCGAACCGGAATAAAGCTTGAAAAGGCGTTCCTGCTCAGGTTCCATCGGCGGGTCAATTCTAAAGGGGTAAAATTCTGCTAAAAGCAGGCTTTCAAAATTTGAAACTCGGCATACGCCTCAGAC
>ENA-ORUU01000943-ORUU01000943.1-human-gut-metagenome-genome-assembly--contig:-NODE-943-length-18579-cov-3.24044_pt1 | contig 18579 bp, 19 predicted proteins | sample MGYA00242085_ERZ509221 | MGnify/ENA primary metagenome ERZ509221 (study PRJEB26280, sample SAMEA2338809) | human gut metagenome | biome: human gut; feature: human-associated habitat; material: faeces... | reverse complement strand
TACCGCCACCTTAATTTAATCGTGGCTATCATCTTCTTTATCCTCTCTGTAAGCCGGGTGCATTGCTCGGTAACGCTCTAGGGTCAGACCTTCACTGGCCGCTGCGATTTGTTCCCGTTGTTTCCCAGCCAATCGCAAGGCGCTGTCTCTCCAACAGAGCAGAAAGAAGATTGTCAGCACCTGCTTACTCAAGCCAGCCAGCAGATCGCCAAGCCCTTGCTCTAGCAGACAGGCACGCCATGCAGCAGCGTGCTCCGTCATAGCACCGACTATCGGGACAGGCGCATCGAGCATCGTCGCAAGCTGACTCATCACACTGTTAGCATCGCCCGGATGCAGCCGGGGAATAGTCATGCGGCCAGCCTGCGCCAATAGCTCGGCGTACCGCTGGCGGCGTGGGTCATCATCTGCCAGCGCTCTAATCTGTCTGATTCGTTTTTCATCAGCCATTAATTATCACCTATAAAATTTAAGCTACTCTTAACAAGTCGGCAGGCGTTGTGGGATGGTATCTGGCTTTTGCTTTTAGGTACGCAGCGCGCGCCGCCGCTTCGGTAGTGAACAGGCCAAGGTGATGGCGTACACCGTCAACGCGTATGTAAGCCTCCCATTTGCTACAGCCCTTATTCCAGCTATACCCTCTTGCCTTGCGTCGGTTCTGGTCGTTTTCCCGCTGCGTAACCAAGCGCAGGTTGCATAGGTGATTGTCGTCACGGATACCGTTGATGTGGTCAACTTGCAAACCATCAGGGATAGCGCCATGCGCAAGAATCCACGCCACGCGATGGGCTTTTAGCTGGTACTGCTTACCATCAAGTCGCAGGGCAACTTGACGATAGCCATCAGCTCGACGGGTGGAGTCAGCATAGGAGCCAGCCTTAACCCGGCGTCGGTTAGCTTTGTGGTGCAGGCGACCTGTCACCGGGTCATACAGGAAGAGGGATCGCAACAGCTCAGGGGCGTAAGCATCATTAACCATGACTCAGCCCCTCCAGTTATGCAGCTTGTCGGAAATTGATAACGCAGTCAGGACGACGCAGCCCAACGTTGAACAGGCGATATGAGTCCATCACCATCGTCATTTCGCGTTCATCATCCCACTGGCGATTGATGACGCTCTGCGCTTCGACCGTCAACAGTACCGAGGAAGGTTTAAACAGCGTCGCCCTCGTCAGCGCTTCCTCTGCGGTAACGTCATAATCAGCGCCCAGTTCATGCCCGGTAATGGCTTCCTGCGGGTAACTATTCAGCTCGATAACTCGCACCCCAGCGACATAGCCAACACGACGCCATGCGTAATCGTTGCCACTATCCCGGCTGTAACGGACGTTCATCAGCTTCTTATGTTCCATCAGGATGCTGAACCAAGCCGGGTCGATAAGCAGTACCAGCTCGGCCACCGGAATATCTTTCTCAGTGAGGAAGCGATTAGCAGCCGCTTTAATGGCGTGAACCAGCTCATTTGCCGCGTCCTCTTCACTGCCCGTGGTTAGATTGAGCGGGACAACGTTATCTGTAAGCGGGTTAAACGTTGGTTGCAGTGTCGGCGGTGGTACAAAGTCAGTCGCTTTAATTAGCTGGATGGTGTGCGCTTCGTCGTAGAATTTAGCGTGAGCAGTACCGATATTGCGGCTCAGCTCTGAGCGAAAGGTGGGTGCTGTCCAGTCATCCTGATAGTCAATCGGGATGCGGATATAGCTCAGCGTATCCACAGAGATAATCAGCTTATCCGACTTAACAGCGGTAGGCTCCAGCGATTGCCCTGCGGTTCTGCCCTTCACCTCCAGATCACCACTCAGGCGATCAATGCGGTATTGGTTGCTGGCTTTCAGCGGCCTGTATGTAGACAGCCCCTCGGCCAGAAATACGGATTTGGACTCTAAACGGGTCTGGACATCCCGGTCATAAGCCTCGATGTGAATATCATTGTCGGATTCCACCCCGCCATAATGTGGGCGAAACAGATCGGGACTGTACGAAGTATCAGCCATAACAAAACTCCTACGTAGGTTGATGAAGCCCGCGCCATCGTCATGGCACAGACGTGCGGAATCCTCCCGCCGAGGCAGGATTCAGAACGGTATCGATTAAAGGGATGAGGTGCCCCGAAATGGGCGTTGTGAGGCCAGAGCTGGCGCGGTTCTCAGGGGTTAGTGCGCGTGAAGTAAGGCGAACGTACTACCTTGCATTAGTGCGCACTCATACGCGCCATGTTCAACACCTTCCGCACAGAGGTTTCAGACACGCCAACCTTGCTTGCAATGTAACGATTCTTTTGGCCTTTTGCAGAGCGATCGATAATGTCAGCGCGTATCGCCTCAGTGATCACCTTGCGGGGTCTGGCTCGGTTCTTCTCGTGCCGTTTACGTTCGCGCATCCGCTCGGCCATCTTCGGCGGCAGCACAGGGGAAAGCCCACGGCTAACGCCAGATGTGCGGGTGCCGGATGTGGCAGACCGGGCAACGATATAAACCGCTTCGTCTGGATTGAAAACGTGCTGCACACGCTCAGGGTAAATGTGGTCGCATCTACCCAGCGGCAAGGCGAAAACTGGGCGCACGTCAGCGACACGCTCCACGGCATGGAAATTACAGGTGCTCATTACGAACCTCGGTTAATTAAAAATAGGCTTTCAGATGCCGCGCAGAATGCGGCTTGCGGGGACTCATGAGCATAGATTGGTGTGGTAGTACCGGGTTGGTGCGCACTCAGTCTTGCAGGGCGCATTCCACCGTTGGGCGTTAGCGGCCAGCGCGTTTGCCAGCGGAGCGCTGCGCAACCAGAGCACGGTATTGTTCATCGTACTGGCGATGGCCGGGGCCATACCCTGATTGCTGCGCCCACTGCGAAAGCTGGTCATACGCTGCTATAAACTCAGCATGTGACATTCCGACAGGTTGCGCGGCAGTCTGGCCGCTCGGGACGTAACCGGTAATGGAACCGCCAGCCATACGCTCTTGCAGATACTGAACCGCACGCGACATCTGCGCGGGATCGCCAGACATGACCATCCGTTCAAGGGTTGATTGCGTCCCGGCGTCGAGCTTGCCAGCGTACTGCAACATCGCGCCAACTGTACCCTGACCTAGCTGGCTTTCGACAGACTGGTGAAACTGCCCCATCAGCCCATGAAGTTCAGGAGTCAACTCAACAGTGGTGCCATCCTGTAATTGCAGTGTGTCGCCCACTTGCGCCCCAGAGCTGTCAGCGTTCTGGTCTTGCTGATTTGCGATATTGCCATTATTCCATTGTCCGCCATCATTGCCGTTAACGGGTTGGGTACGGAGGAAATCAGCATCAGCAGGCGCAGAGCTAAAGCGGGATGCTCCATTGTCAGCTCCAACAGGTGCAGCCATGTATGGCGATTGCTGCGATGCAGCATCAGCACCGGAAAGGTACGGATTAACATTCTGGTCAGACATAAATTACTCTCCTGATAATGCTCTAAGGTCGTGTACCTGCGCTAACAACAGCATATGAACAGGCACACAACGTTCCGGCAGTTTGCGCACACCGTGATACGCTTTACCCATATCCCGACGATCAACCTGATAGGCGTGGGCGAGGTCTGCCTGACTCACCTCAAGCGATTCAGAAATCAGCTTTAATTGTGCAGCCCAGTCTGTATTCTTGCGGGGCGGCAGCAATACGATAGTTTTGCTCATGGTAATTCCTCGTTAAAGTAATCCACGTTTACGAAGCCAACGACGCTCACCAACGGAGCCGCGCGGGCGTTGTTTCGGATTCTGGTTAAGTGTTTGGCTGGGGTCAGTTCGACCTTTCCCGGTCAGGTTCTGCGTCAGCACATCCCAACCCCGTGATTCAATCGGAGCGTATCCTTCGCGTTGTTCGTCAAGGTTCACGTAGAGATCAGGGTTAACGGCGGGGTGCAGCGGTTCGTTCTCTGCCATCATTCAGCCTCGCTGAATTTGGAGTTAACAGACTCCAGAGTATCCGGGTACGACCAACGATTTCTCAGGCAGCGTTGCACATGCGCGACGACCTCAACAGGGACGCCCAGCTTCCCGGCGATCTCCGCAGCAGGCCAACCGAAGCGCTCTAACTTGTGGATTTCATCTAAATCAGTAGGCACTAACTTGCGCACTACTTTCGGCTTCGCTGGCTTCACCTTCAAGGGTTTCTGTACCGGGTGCGTGTGAGCGTTGCTAAAGCGGGAATGGGCGATAGCCAGCACCGTCTCAGGGCGAATCAGCATATCGCGGGCAATCATAAACTCTGTATCGCGGTGCAGCTTGCCGGGCTTATAGCGGCTGCGGATGGCGTTGTACTCCGCCAGATTAATATCAGCATCGTCTTTCCAATGTTCGGCCAAGTCATCGACATAGACGCCACGGATTACTGCATCAATATCGGTCAGGGTATGACCTGTCTCCGCTGCAATCTCTTCATTGTTCTTTAGGTGCTTATGAGCCAGCGCGTTAATGCGCTGGATATCGGTAATACTCAAAGTCATAAATTAAACTCCGAATCAAATTTGATCTGGTCAGTAACCAACGTGTGAATCAGCGCAAGGCTTGACGCGGTGTGTGTGCCCGACTTGCGGGCGTTGTCGTACATGAAGCGGACTACACGTTGATATTTCTCCGGCAGCGTGGCGAACCATTGCCGGAACTGTTCAGGGGTCATTGGTCGTCATCCTCCGGGAACACGTTGTTAAAGGTTGTATCAGGCGAGTCGGCGGCGTTCTGCTTGAGGAAGTTCACGCAGGATGACAACTCGGCAGCAGCCATGCGTGACTCTCCCGCCTCGTCCTCCTTAAGCCTGCGCGTCAACGCACCCAGCAGCAGGGTTTTTAGTTCCCATGCTCCGGCTTCAAATTCAGATTTCGTCATTGGTGGTTATCTCCAACTGGTAACAGGCCTAGCGCACGGATGTGCTGAATCACTTCTTGATGCACGGGCTTCGGCAGAAACAAACGGCGGGCAATGGCGGCGTAAACTTCATCAGGAGTCTTGCGTACCGGATGCACCCGGCCATTGAAAATCCGGTCGGACAACCGGATGGCTTTCCAGCGACGCGAGCCATCCGGCCTTTTCATGCGGTTCAGTACAGCGGCCAGACACTCCCACGGCTCGCAATCATTCAGCAGGCAATATCGCTCCAGCGGTGTAGATACCTCGCGAATGATGGCCTCACGATTAAGGGTCTTGCGATGAGGTTCGGCCAGTTCATCCCAGTTGTACCCATTCAGGGCGAAAGCTAGTTGTGCGGTGATGAGCGCATCCGCACGCGCAGCACGACGCTGCGCATGTTCGGTAACAGGCATATGATTAACTCCAGAGAATCAGGGAGAGCCTTTCGACTCAGAGGTATTTAGCGATGTACTGCCAGTTGCAGTTTTCAGGGCGGTAGAAGTAAGCAAGCTCATCAGGCGCAACATCCAGCGCCAGCGATGACCACAGCAGAAAAGCGCGGGCAGGTTCCCCATCGCGCCCGGCTCGTCCAATCATCTGAACGAGATCAGGCAAATCATCGGGGACGTATGTCACGACAACGTTACGGATATCAGGAACATCAGCACCCAGCCCGAAGGCTTTAGTAGCAATTAGAATCGCGCCCGGCGTAGAGGCAAACCACTCAGCGTTTGCGTGGCGTTCCTCGTTGCTCAGGTGCATCGTCTTCGAGTGATATGGCCGCGCCCGGTCGCCCAAGAGTTTCAGGTACGCCCGCAACGTTTTAAGGTCATTGACGAGAATAAGCGTCTTCTCTTCTTTCGGCAGAGCCTCGACCAGACCAATAGCCGCTCGGAAACGTTCGCGGCACTGTCTGACTGGCGTCAACTGGATATTCTCGCGAGCAACATCAGCGCGGAATGTTACGTAATCGCCACGGCAGCCAAGCGACTCCATTAAACTGCGCTCATTTTCGCGTAGCAGCGTAGCCGTAAACACGCAGCGTTGAGCCGAAGGAAAGGCATTCAGTAGTGTGTGCTGCATTGCGTCGTAAGCTGGGCGGAAATCCCAGTCTTTGACCGTGTGTGCCTCATCGATAATAAAACGATCAACGCCATAAGCCATCAGCGCCGCGAGAACCTGACTCGACGGAACCAGATGTTCAGGCGAAACGACTGCAACCCGGAACGCCCCGGCAGCCAGCCCCGCCAGTTGTTGCGCATTGCGGTGCCTCGGCAGCTTGTCACCAAATGCCACAGCGTGAACGCCAGCCTCCCGCAACTGGCGGAGAATCTGACGCTTAAGGGTATTCGTAGGAACAACGATAACAGACAGGCCAACGCCAGCGCGGGATTCATAAATCAATGGGTAAGTGAAGGCAGCGCTTTTGCCATACCCAGTAGGCAGAACGGCAAGCACATCACTGCCACGGGAAAAGATCGCATCAGCAACAGACAATTGCCCCGGCCTCCACTCCAGCCCATCAGGTGGCAGCAGGCTAACGCGTGCGTTTCGGTCACAGCGAGCCAGCGGGCGGAACTCATACGGCGTAGTATTCAGTGGCGGCACAGACGGCGAAGCAGCCAAGCCGTTCGGGTCACAATGATGATTTGTACTATTAAATCTATCTTCGGTAGGCTTCGACTCTCCACACCAAAATTGACGAAACTCCCCTGAGTCTCCGTAGCGTTTGAAATCTGCGTTACGCATCGCTTCCAGTTTACTCATGCCCCTGTTAATGCGGCGCATGGTCTTCTCATCGCAAATCAGGAACTCGCGGCAGGCTTTGAGAAAAGCATTCTGTCCGGTTGTTGATTCCGGCACGGCGTGCTCGCGCGGTTTCAATGCGGCATCGTCTACGCGAACGCCGGGGAAATCTGGCGGCAGTGGTTCAACATAACGAGCAGGCTTTTTATTTAGCCATTGCTCAATCTCAGCGCGTCGGCAGTGAATCGCGTCGCCGGGCTGGATGACTTGCCGCAACCCAGCGTCAGAGCGCTGTTTTTGTTTCTTCGGTTGAACACCGTGCAGCGTTCGCCACTCCCGCAAGGTCATCGCGGAGCCATCTGCATTGTAATAAAACTCTTCGGTCTTTGTGTTGTATGCCGCCTTAACGGGCTTACGCTTTACGGGGCATATCTTGGAACGTCGAATAACAACCCCGTCAGCGATCATTTGCTGTACATCTGCGTCCGCAGTATTGAGCGGGTCAGCGTCGGCAGCCTGCGCAAGCAGGCGGCGTAGGTTTGTTGGCATGGTGAAATCTCCAGAAAATAGGGGTAGGTATTAGCTCAGGTTGGGGCGGTGGTACAGGTGCGGCAGACTCTCTGCCCTTATAGAGGTTTTCATGTCGGCAACAGTGTCAGTATCTTTATCTGCCTTAATAGTCACTTTCAAAATCGGAGAGTTTGTCGCGCTTCGGGAGTTATTCTTTCTCCTTAGTAGATACCTTCATTAGCTCATTTTTTAGCCACCACCTCGCTAAGCCTTATTGAGCCTGGGCTGGCAATACTTAACAACGCGATTTTTGTCGGTCAAAAGCGGGTAAGTAATGCTCTATATCTCCTTATTAGTAGCTTTTAAAACAGAAAACATAAGTTACTGTAATCATTAGATAATTATGAAAGTGACTATAGTGATAAGTATCGCTAGATACGCAGAGCGAGCGCGGCGCAGCCGAAACAAGCGAGCGCGGAACGTCAACGGATGGAATCCGACAGGATGACAGACGGCAGACAGTGAACGCAGTAGGACAGGTAACAGACAGTAGACCGTGACGGCGTGCCATAGCTGGCAGTAGCACAGCAGGCAGTAAGACCAATGACCAACGGCTAAGACCTGAAAGGAAACGAACAAGGAAGATGATTGAATGCTACAGAAATGAATTGAAGATGTTATGAAGAATACCGTACCGATATCAGGATAAGATTGAATACAGAAATAATACCGATACAGAGTACCGTCCCACTACACAACCCCGCCGCGTTGACCGCCCGGCAAGCACGGTTGCGTGGAGGGCCGAGCATCAGCAGCGGACGCAGGCCGATGAATGAGCCGAAGGCGAATGAAAGCGGACTAGCGGACGCGAGAAGCGTAGCCAGTGGTGAGCGTGAAGCGATACACTGATTAGGAGATGGGGATGTAGGGGAAGAACCCTTTTTTGTACATGTATTTAAAATGCAACTTTAAAGATACTACTTACGTGTTGACCATCTTCTAATCTAGCTTAGTGATTGGACAAAGCAGCCTTTGATCCCTTCCCCTGCCCCATCCCTTGAATTGTTCAGTGAAAATCACTTTCACAATCTGATCTCGATGTTCATCGTCTGGCACGGCTAAAGCCCCGCCACCTCTTCACATCGAGAGCCGCAAGTAATACGAAAATACATTATAAATCATAGAATTATGACATTAAGTATAACACAACACTCTGAAATCAATACAAAAGCTGTAGGCCATCCATCACCCACAGCCCAGTAACGGCCAGTCGTAGCACCTTGTTCGCTTGTAGGTCATCACCCCTCGCCCTTGTTCCAGTGGCGTTTAACGGTGCTCACGCTAACGCCGAGACGCTTCGCTACCTTCGATTGAGACAGTCCCTCACTCCGCAGCTCCTGCACCTTTTGAGTGGTGTCGGTGGCTTCCTTGCGTCCCAGCTTAACGCCATTGGCTTTCGCCTTCTCCAGCCCGTCCAGCGTCCTCTCACGGATACGGTTCCGCTCGAACTCAGCAAAGGCTCCAAACATCTGGCGGATTAGCTTGCCCTCAGATGAAGTCAGATCACGCGCTGGCAGGTCAAGAGACACCACCTTCACGCCACGTTCTAACAGCATGTCGATGGTCTGCTGCACATCGATGTTGTCACGCCCCAGCCTGTCCAGTTTCAGCACGACAAGCTGATCTCCTGCTTCCAGCTTGTGCTCAACCATCGCCCGGAACTTAGGGCGCTGCATAGCCTGAACGCTACCGGAAATGTCCTCGCTGATTACCCTGCTCTCCGGCACCTTATACCCGGCACGCTCAATAGCCAGCACCTGATTCTGCGTATCCTGCTCGCGTGTTGAAACGCGGCAATAGATAAAAGTCCTCATGGTTCACCTCACCCGTCTGGTATCACAAAACGGTAGCATCATTGCATTGGTGGTAGCATTTAGTCAAACCCTAAATTGATGACACCAGATAGTAATCACTCAGGAAGGTAGCAAAAATCGAACGATTGATGACACCATCAAACACTAGTAGTGTGCCCCGGCAACGCGCGCCTGCAACGGTTGTCTCGGATGAGCAAAATCTTAGGGTTTTCTCAGCGACCCCTGACGCGCGGGCACGCACATGCGCACGGGGGCGCGGGCGAGCTATACAGTTGAGGGAGGGGCAACCATAAACGTGCAATTTTTCAAGCCGGGAATATCTGTAATAGCTTTAGCTACAAAAGGACTCAATACACACTGCTCATCCATCATGGTTGACTTGAGGCTACAGATTATTCAAGCTGAGAAGCTACTAACTATTATGCTGATGGTTGAATGGGGAGTTTTCAGGAATGGAAAGATATCGCCCACATGGTCGTACCGTAACCACTTTAGAAGCAGATGTACTTAAACTTCGAGCGCTAGAAATGGTGTTAGTGCTTTTCTATGTAGAAAACCTTAAAGGTTTTATTATCAGTTCTGTGAAAGTTACAAAACGCCTAAGAAAAATTATTGATAACACGCAATCCACAACAAATAACGTAGAGCAAATTACTTTTAAAAAAGCACATGCCTTACTCATTTCAGAGGGTGTCATAACACAAGAAGAAAGCTCACAACTGAGAGAACTGATTGACTACCGTAATACTATAGGCCATGAGATCCATAGAATAACCATAGATATTGGTGCATACTCAAATCTGGCGGAGTATGACCTCCCTAACGGACACAAAATAGCAAAATATAATTACTCGGCAGTCCAGCGCGTACAAAATCTTAGAAAGAAGATAGAAAGAAAAATGATGGAAAAGTCATTTTCCTTTGAGTTGTCTTTTAACACACTGGCATTTGATGCCGCAGAACAAGCATACCTTAAGGAGATTAAGCGGTTAAAGAAAAAGGTTAATGCTGGGATTGATAAGTTGAATATTACAATAGAAACTACAAATAAAATAATCCGCAACATTCCTCCTGAAGTTATGGATACGGTACAACCCGGCCATCCGAAAAACACTAAGAGTAATGGTACATTTAGTCAAGAAGGTGCGAAAGCAATGTTCATGCTATATGATGCAAAAGCAACCCCATTAGCGGTTGCTTACATAATGAGGATAACCTACCGTACCGCTGCTAAATGGCACAAGAAATGGCTGTCACAACATAAATAAATATTTAGCTGTTAACTATGCGGTCGAACGTACTTTTACACACGCGGCAATACCAGTTAGGTTTTTCTATCGTCGTCCCCAAACCCGCGTACATTCTTTCACGGGACTGCATATGTATTTTTTTATGCTCATTCTCAAAACATTTCGGACAAAACGCCGTAGAGTCCCCATAAATCCAGTACACACCATCAATAAAACTGAATTTTCGCTTCTCTTCCAATTGTTCCTCAAGCTGTTTATTCTTTTGCTCTGAGTGGAACAACAATGCTTGCGTTGTTATGATTTCTATTTTCGCATTTGCCAGCTCACTCATAATATTTGCCAATTCCAATTTAAGTGTCGCCGTATCAATTTCATTACTTTCATTCGATAGTTTCTTAGCAATATTTACAGCTTTATCAATAATCCCAACTGCTGCCGCCGCACTTGATAAAACACCAGACATTTTTCACCCTCACAGTATTATCTTATTCAAAACAGCCCTGCCAACATCCTGACCGTAAACTTTCAAATCAGTTGGCCCTGTATAATTAACACCAGCAGGTAAATGTTCCCGCAAATATTTATGTGCAGAGCAAGCCACTGCTATTGCCGTATCAAATTCAGGAGTAGCTCCTTCTAAGAAAAAATCATAATTGAAATGGGCAATAATATTACTTCTAAAATCAGTCATCTTTTTCCAGTAGACTGTAAACTCAGCATTAGTTAGCCCAATTTCATCAAAGAGAATACTACGAAAATCTTCATGATCATCAATAATATATTTCCAGTGGGTACTCTCATTATTAGAACCAAAAACTTTGCACCAGTTTATAGCCGCATCACTTATCAATGCGTTGCAGATGTTCTGATAAGGAACTAAGTTTCCAGTCCCATAGTCCAAATACTGCAAGTTATCGCTCAGCGCATAGAAAGAATTAATAGACCGTGAGAATGTGGCCAAGCACATCATTGTATTTTCAATTGATCTTACATAACTAGCATCCATCGAGATTAGCCTTGTGGTAGCGTTTTACTGATCGTAAGAAAATTTATACCAAAAGCCCCGTTGGTGGTACAGCAACAAGCGGAGCCTCTGGCGACTACATCACAGTTATGTCAGTTAGTGAGGCTTATCAGGATGACCATGTACCCAAGGGGAGCGAGGCCGAACCGCTGGCAGAGCTTGCATATGGTCTGCAAGTACCGTGACCACCATAAACCTGTTTATCCCCTGCGGCGTCTCGCGACGGCGACAGAACGGGGGCATCGGGCTAAAATGCGCTTCACTAAAAGTTTTTGGGATTGTTTAGAGACGGTGGCTACGTCATAGCTTTCAAGTTGAGTCAGTACGTGTTTGACGCTTGGAACTACACGCCGCTATGAGTTAACATCCCAATTACCACTATCAACCACAGCGGCTTTTTCAAGGGACATAACAGAGCATTTCTTACAGGCAAAAGAGACAGATTTTATAGTCTAATTAGCTGTATTGTAAGGAATTTAGTGACTTGGTGCCGAAGGCCGGACTCGAACCGGCACGTATTTCTACGGTTGATTTTGAATCAACTGCGTCTACCGATTTCGCCACTTCGGCACTGAAGAGGTATGCGGAAAACGTTGTGGATTATACCTGTCGCACGCCACCATGCAAGCGCCAGCTTGCTCGCACCTCGCTAAGTGCTGAAATTTTCAGCATTGCATACCGCGATGTGTAACCTTTGTCACACTCCAGGCACCCCGCCCTGCCATGCTCTACACTTCCCAGACCACACCAGAGAAGGATAAAAGCATGTCGATGATAAAAAGCTATGCCGCAAAAGAAGCGGGCGGCGAACTGGAAGTTTATGAGTACGATCCCGGTGAGCTGAAGCCACAAGATATTGAAGTGCAGGTGGATTACTGCGGGATCTGCCATTCCGATCTGTCGATGATCGACAACGAATGGGGATTTTCACAGTATCCGCTGGTTGCCGGGCATGAGGTGATTGGGCGCGTGGTGGCACTCGGGAGCGCCGCGCAGGATAAAGGTTTGCAGGTCGGTCAGCGTGTCGGGATTGGCTGGACAGCGCGTAGCTGTGGTCACTGCGACGCCTGTATTAGCGGTAATCAGATCAACTGCGAGCAAGGCGCGGTGTCAACAATTATGAATCGCGGTGGCTTTGCCGAGAAGTTGCGTGCGGACTGGCAATGGGTGATTCCACTGCCAGAAAATATTGATATCGAGTCCGCCGGGCCGCTGTTGTGCGGCGGTATCACGGTCTTTAAACCACTGTTGATGCACCATATCACTGCTACCAGCCGCGTTGGGGTAATTGGTATTGGCGGGCTGGGGCATATCGCTATAAAACTTCTGCACGCAATGGGATGCGAGGTGACGGCCTTTAGTTCTAATCCGGCGAAAGAGCAGGAAGTACTGGCGATGGGTGCCGATAAAGTGGTGAATAGCCGCGATCCGCAGGCACTGAAAGCCCTGTCGGAGCAGTTTGATCTCATTATCAATACTGTGAACGTCAGCCTCGACTGGCAGCCTTATTTTGAGGCGCTGACCTATGGCGGTAATTTCCATACGGTCGGTGCGGTTCTCACGCCGCTGTCTGTTCCGGCCTTTACGTTAATTGCGGGCGACCGCAGCATCTCTGGTTCTGCTACCGGCACGCCTTATGAGCTGCGAAAGCTGATGCGCTTTGCCGCCCGTAGCAAGGTTGCGCCGACCACCGAACTGTTCCCGATGTCGAAAATTAACGACGCCATCAAGCATGTGCGCGACGGTAAGGCGCGTTACCGCGTGGTTCTGAAAGCTGACTTCTGATCTCTTTGCCGGGTGCCTGTCGCCCGGCACTTAAATCTCTTTGGAAGGCGTCTCGCAATCTGCTTAATTTAGCGGTGAAGAGTGCACAGCCGTTGCCTATACTCCAGGCAGGAAACTGGAGGATATCTCATGAGCGAACCCCTGTTAATTGCCCGCACGCCGGACACAGAACTGTTTTTACTGCCGGGAATGGCTAACCGTCACGGGCTGATTACTGGCGCAACGGGGACGGGTAAAACTGTCACGCTGCAAAAACTGGCGGAGTCTCTATCGGAAATCGGTGTTCCGGTGTTTATGGCCGATGTGAAAGGCGATCTGACCGGCGTCGCGCAGGCAGGAACGGCGTCGGAAAAACTGCTCGCAAGGCTTAAAAATATCGGCGTCAATGACTGGCAACCGCATGCCAATCCGGTGGTGGTGTGGGATATCTTTGGCGAGAAAGGCCATCCGGTGCGGGCGACGGTTTCGGATCTGGGGCCGCTGTTGCTGGCGCGGCTGTTGAATCTCAACGATGTGCAATCTGGCGTGCTAAATATCATCTTCCGCATTGCTGACGATCAGGGGCTGTTACTGCTCGACTTTAAAGATTTGCGGGCGATTACCCAGTACATCGGCGATAACGCCAAATCATTCCAGAATCAGTACGGTAATATTAGTAGCGCATCGGTTGGTGCCATCCAGCGCGGATTACTGACGCTGGAACAGCAAGGGGCAACGCATTTCTTTGGTGAGCCGATGCTGGATATCAAAGACTGGATGCGTACTGATGCCAACGGTAAAGGCGTTATCAATATCCTCAGCGCCGAGAAACTTTATCAGATGCCGAAACTGTACGCCGCCAGCCTGCTGTGGATGCTTTCAGAGTTGTATGAACAATTGCCGGAAGCGGGCGATCTGGAGAAACCAAAACTGGTGTTTTTCTTCGACGAGGCACATCTGCTGTTTAACGATGCACCGCAGGTACTGCTGGATAAGATTGAGCAAGTGATAAGGCTTATTCGCTCAAAAGGCGTGGGCGTCTGGTTCGTTTCGCAAAACCCGTCTGATATTCCGGATAATGTGCTCGGGCAGCTCGGTAATCGCGTTCAACACGCTTTGCGGGCTTTTACGCCCAAAGATCAGAAAGCGGTAAAAGCTGCGGCGCAAACCATGCGGGCCAATCCGGCATTTGATACCGAAAAGGCAATCCAGGAACTGGGGACCGGCGAGGCGTTAATCTCGTTTCTCGATGCAAAAGGAAGTCCTTCTGTGGTGGAACGGGCGATGGTGATTGCGCCTTGTTCGCGGATGGGACCGGTGACGGAAGATGAGCGTAATGGCTTGATTAATCACTCTCCGGTGTATGGCAAGTACGAGGATGACGTGGACCGGGAATCCGCCTATGAGATGTTGCAAAAAGGCGTACAGGCAAGCACCGAGCAGCAAAATAATCCTGCCGTGAAAGGGAAAGAGGTGGCGGTGGATGACGGCATTCTTGGTGGATTGAAGGATATTTTGTTCGGCACTACCGGACCACGCGGCGGGAAGAAAGATGGTGTTGTGCAAACAATGGCGAAAAGCGCCGCCCGCCAGGTGACGAATCAGATTGTGCGTGGAATGTTGGGGAGTTTGCTGGGAGGGAGAAGAAGGTAAGTCAGGTGCGATTTGTCTTTGCCTGATGCGACGCTGGCGCGTCTTATCATGCCTACACCACTGCAATATATTGGATTTTCATGATTTTTCAGGCATGAACGAAGCACACTTTGCTAACAATAATAAAGGGAGCTTTCGCTCCCTTTATTCGTTCATCAGGTTACGATTTTCTCATTAACAGCCACAGGCTGATTAAGAAGAAGCTGGCGCTTGGCAACAGTGCGCCGATGATCGGCGGGATGCCATAAACCAACGTCAGCGGGCCGAAGATCTGGTCCAGTACGTAGAAGACAAAACCGAAGCTGATACCGGTGACCACACGCACGCCCATCGGTACGCTACGCAGTGGGCCAAAGATGAACGACAGCGCCATCAGCATCATCACCGCCACGGATAGCGGCTGGAAGATTTTGCTCCACATATTGAGCTGATAACGTCCGGCATCCTGACCGCTCGACTTCAGATACTTCACGTAGTTGTGCAAACCGCTGATTGAGAGTGCATCCGGGTCCAGCGCCACCACGCCCAGTTTGTCTGGCGTGAGGTTGGTTTTCCAGGTGCCACTCACCGTCTGCGAACCGGTGATCTGTTTCGGATTGGTCAGATCAGATTCATCAACCTGCGACAGACGCCAGACTTTATGTTCCGGGTCAAACTTCGCGGTAGCGGCATAGCGTACGGATTGCAGACGACGATTCTCGTTAAAGGCATAGATACTGATGCCACCTAACTCTTCGTCACCTTTAACCCGCTCAATGTAGACGAAGTTGTTGCCATCTTTCGCCCATAAGCCTTGCTGGGTAGAGAGCAACGAGCCGCCGTACATCGCCTGCGCACGGTAGTTACGCGCCATCTGCTCGCCCTGCGGCGCGACCCATTCGCCAATCGCCATCGTCAGCAAGACCAGTGGAATGGCGGTTTTCATCACCGACAGCGCCACCTGCATACGGGTAAAACCAGAAGCCTGCATCACCACCAGTTCGCTGCGCTGCGCCAGCATCCCAAGACCAAGCAACGCCCCAAGCAGAGCCGCCATCGGGAAGAAGATTTGCACATCTTTCGGCACGCTCAGCAAGGTATACATTCCTGCGCCTAACGCGTCGTAACTCCCCTGCCCGGCTTTTTTCAGCTGATCGACAAACTTGATAATGCCCGACAGCGACACCAGCATGAACAGCGTCATCATGATGGTGGTGAAAATAGTTTTACCGATATAGCGGTCAAGTACGCCAAAAGGTTGCATCACACCGCTCCTTTACGCGAAAAACTGGCGCGCAGGCGGCGGACCGGCACGGTGTCCCAAAGGTTGAGAACAATCGCCAAAGCCAGATAAATCAGGTTAACGGTCCACATCCACAGCGTCGGGTCCAGCTTACCTTTACCGCCGTTCGATTTCAGGGAGGTCTGGATCAGGAAGAAAAGTAGATACAGCAGCATGGCTGGCAGCATCGACAGTACGCGTCCCTGACGCGGGTTAACCACGCTCAGCGGTACGACCATAAGTGCCATCATAAACACGGTGAATACCAACGTGATACGCCAGTTCAGTTCTGCGCGAGCACGATCGGTATCAGTGTTCCACAATGTACGCATGTCCATCTGGTCGGTATCGTTCGGGTCGAGCGCCACCGCCTGGTGACCAATGATCGCCTGATAATCCTGGAAGTCCGTAATGCGGAAATCACGTAACAGTGCAGTGCCTTCGAAGCGCGTTCCCTGGTTGAGAGTGACGACCTGGGAGCCGTCGCGCAGCTGGGTTAAATGTCCGGAATCGGCCACCACCACAGAAGGACGAGCATTACCTTTTGGTCGAATTTGCGCGAGGAACACATCTTTGAAATCGCTGCCGTCAACGCTTTCGATGAACAGCACCGAGCTGCCATTAGTCGCTTGCTGGAATTGCCCTTGCGCCAGCGCCGCCATGCCAGGGTTCGCTTTCGCTTCTGCTAACACTTCATCCTGATGACGCGATGACCACGGTCCCGCCCACATCACGTTAACCGCCGCGACGATTGCCGTGAATACCGCAAGGATCATTGCCGCTTTCACCAGAACCGCTTTGCTCAGGCCGCAGGCATGCATTACCGTAATTTCACTTTCGGTATACAGTTTGCCCAGCGTCATCAGCAGCCCGAGGAACAGGCTTAATGGCAGGATAAGCTGCGCCATTTCCGGCACGCCCAACCCGAGAAGGGAGAGCACCAGATTCGCCGGAATATCGCCGTCAACCGCTGCGCCGAGGATCCTCACTAACTTTTGACAGAAGAAGATCAAAAGCAAGATGAAGAGTATCGCCAGCTGGCTTTTGAGCGTCTCCCGCACCAGATATCTTATGATTATCACTTTAAATACGCCCGTAAAAACTCGTCTTTTGCAGGATTTTAGCTTGTTTCATGGCTTAAACGTCATTTATTCTCTTGAGTCGTCGAAATCGTCGCTAAGATAATTATACTCAACGGATTCACCTCTCAGATTTTGTTCTGACGTGCCAATGCCGTAATAACGTTAAGATTAACACGAAGTCATCGCAACAGCGGACATGAGTTACGAAAGCTTGCAATTCTATCTGTAGCCACCGCCGTTGTCTTTAAGATTCAGGAGCGTAGTGCATGGAGTTTAGTGTAAAAAGCGGTAGCCCGGAGAAACAGCGGAGTGCCTGCATCGTCGTGGGCGTCTTCGAACCACGTCGCCTTTCTCCGATTGCAGAACAGCTCGATAAAATCAGCGATGGGTACATCAGCGCCCTGCTACGTCGGGGCGAACTGGAAGGGAAACCGGGGCAGACATTGTTGCTGCACCATGTTCCGAATGTACTTTCCGAGCGAATTCTCCTTATTGGTTGCGGCAAAGAACGTGAGCTGGATGAGCGTCAGTACAAGCAGGTTATTCAGAAAACCATTAATACGCTGAATGATACTGGCTCAATGGAAGCGGTCTGCTTTCTGACTGAACTGCACGTTAAAGGCCGTAACAACTACTGGAAAGTGCGTCAGGCTGTCGAGACGGCAAAAGAGACGCTCTACAGTTTCGATCAGTTGAAAACGAACAAGAGCGAACCGCGTCGTCCGCTGCGTAAAATGGTGTTCAACGTGCCGACCCGCCGTGAACTGACCAGCGGTGAGCGCGCGATCCAGCACGGTCTGGCGATTGCCGCCGGGATTAAAGCAGCAAAAGATCTCGGCAATATGCCGCCGAATATCTGTAACGCCGCTTACCTCGCTTCACAAGCGCGCCAGCTGGCTGACAGCTACAGCAAGAATGTTATCACCCGCGTTATCGGCGAACAGCAGATGAAAGAGCTGGGAATGCACTCTTATCTGGCGGTCGGTCAGGGTTCGCAGAACGAATCGCTGATGTCGGTCATTGAGTACAAAGGCAACGCGTCGGAAGATGCACGCCCAATCGTACTGGTGGGTAAAGGTTTAACCTTCGACTCCGGCGGTATCTCCATCAAGCCTTCAGAAGGCATGGATGAAATGAAGTACGATATGTGCGGTGCGGCAGCGGTTTACGGCGTGATGCGCATGGTCCCAGAGCTGCAACTGCCGATTAACGTTATCGGCGTGCTGGCTGGCTGCGAAAACATGCCTGGCGGGCGTGCCTATCGTCCGGGCGATGTGTTAACCACCATGTCCGGTCAAACCGTTGAAGTGCTGAACACCGACGCCGAAGGCCGTCTGGTACTGTGCGACGTGTTAACTTACGTTGAGCGGTTTGAGCCGGAAGCGGTGATTGACGTGGCGACGCTGACCGGTGCCTGCGTGATCGCGCTGGGTCATCACATTACCGGCCTGATGGCGAACCATAACCCACTGGCCCATGAACTGATTGCCGCGTCTGAACAATCCGGTGACCGTGCATGGCGCTTACCGCTGGGTGACGAG
>ENA-ORUU01000941-ORUU01000941.1-human-gut-metagenome-genome-assembly--contig:-NODE-941-length-18625-cov-3.52197_pt1 | contig 18625 bp, 8 predicted proteins | sample MGYA00242085_ERZ509221 | MGnify/ENA primary metagenome ERZ509221 (study PRJEB26280, sample SAMEA2338809) | human gut metagenome | biome: human gut; feature: human-associated habitat; material: faeces... | reverse complement strand
CCGGATGGCGCACATATTTTGATTAATAACTTCCGTATTGGCAGTCAGGTTCAGGACGATATTTACCAGCTTTGGTTGCAAAGCCAGCGCCGATTACTGCCGATGCTCATTCATCGTGATGAAGCGATGGCTGAATGCCTGGCGGCTAAGCAACCAGTAGGTGAATATCGCAGTGATGCGCTGGCGGCTGAAGAGATACTGACGCTGGCGAACTGGTGCCTGTTGAACTATTCCGGGCTGAAAACGCCAGTCGGGAGTAAATCATGAGTATCCTGACCCGGTGGTTGCTAATCCCGCCGGTCAACGCGCGGCTGATCGGGCGTTATCGCGATTATCGTCGCCACGGTGCGTCGGCTTTCAGCGCGACGCTCGGCTGTTTCTGGATGATCCTGGCCTGGATTTTTATTCCGCTGGAGCACCCGCGCTGGCAGCGTATTCGCGCAGAACATAAAAACCTGTATCCGCATATCAACGCCTCGCGTCCGCGTCCGCTGGACCCGGTCCGTTATCTCATTCAAACATGCTGGTTATTGATCGGTGCATCGCGCAAAGAAACGCCGAAACCGCGCAGGCGGGCATTTTCAGGTCTGCAAAATATTCGTGGACGTTACCATCAATGGATGAACGAGCTGCCTGAGCGCGTTAGCCATAAAACACAGCATCTTGATGAGAAAAAAGAGCTCGGTCATTTGAGTGCCGGGGCGTGGCGGTTGATCCTCGGTATCATCGTCACCTTCTCGCTGATTCTGGCGTTAATCTGCGTTACTCAGCCGTTTAACCCGCTGGCGCAGTTTATCTTCCTGATGCTGCTTTGGGGGGTAGCGCTGATCGTACGGCGGATGCCGGGGCGCTTCTCGGCGCTAATGTTGATTGTGCTGTCGCTGACCGTTTCTTGCCGTTATATCTGGTGGCGTTACACCTCTACGCTGAACTGGGACGATCCGGTCAGCCTGGTGTGCGGGCTTATTCTGCTCTTCGCTGAAACGTACGCGTGGATTGTGCTGGTGCTCGGCTACTTCCAGGTAGTATGGCCGCTGAATCTTCAGCCGGTGCCATTGCCGAAAGATATGTCGCTGTGGCCGTCGGTGGATATCTTTGTCCCGACTTACAACGAAGATCTCAACGTGGTGAAAAATACCATTTACGCCTCGCTGGGTATCGACTGGCCGAAAGATAAGCTGAATATCTGGATCCTTGATGACGGCGGCAGGGAAGAGTTTCGCCAGTTTGCGCAAAACGTGGGGGTGAAATATATCGCCCGCACCACTCATGAACATGCGAAAGCAGGCAACATCAACAATGCGCTGAAATATGCCAAAGGCGAGTTCGTGTCGATTTTCGACTGCGACCACGTACCAACGCGATCGTTCTTGCAAATGACCATGGGCTGGTTCCTGAAAGAAAAACAGCTGGCGATGATGCAGACGCCGCACCACTTCTTCTCACCGGACCCGTTTGAACGCAACCTGGGGCGTTTTCGTAAAACACCGAACGAAGGCACGCTGTTCTATGGTCTGGTGCAGGATGGCAACGATATGTGGGACGCCACTTTCTTCTGCGGTTCCTGTGCGGTGATTCGTCGTAAGCCGCTGGATGAAATTGGCGGCATTGCTGTCGAAACCGTGACTGAAGATGCGCATACTTCTCTGCGGTTGCACCGTCGTGGCTATACCTCCGCGTATATGCGTATTCCGCAGGCGGCGGGGCTGGCGACCGAAAGTCTGTCGGCGCATATCGGTCAGCGTATTCGCTGGGCGCGCGGGATGGTACAAATCTTCCGTCTCGATAACCCGCTCACCGGTAAAGGGCTGAAGTTTGCTCAGCGGCTATGTTACGTCAACGCCATGTTCCACTTCTTGTCGGGCATTCCACGGCTGATCTTCCTGACTGCGCCGCTGGCGTTCCTGCTGCTTCATGCCTACATCATCTATGCGCCAGCGTTGATGATCGCCCTATTCGTGCTGCCGCATATGATCCATGCCAGCCTGACCAACTCCAAGATCCAGGGCAAATATCGCCACTCTTTCTGGAGTGAAATCTACGAAACGGTGCTGGCGTGGTATATCGCACCACCGACGCTGGTGGCGCTGATTAACCCGCACAAAGGCAAATTTAACGTCACCGCCAAAGGTGGACTGGTGGAAGAAGAGTACGTCGACTGGGTGATCTCGCGGCCCTACATCTTCCTTGTCCTGCTCAACCTGGTGGGCGTTGCGGTAGGCATCTGGCGCTACTTCTATGGCCCGCCAACCGAGATGCTCACCGTGGTCGTCAGTATGGTGTGGGTATTCTACAACCTGATTGTTCTTGGCGGCGCAGTTGCGGTATCGGTAGAAAGCAAACAGGTACGCCGATCGCACCGCGTGGAGATGACGATGCCCGCGGCAATTGCCCGCGAAGATGGTCACCTCTTCTCGTGTACCGTTCAGGATTTCTCCGACGGTGGTTTGGGGATCAAGATCAACGGTCAGGCGCAGATTCTGGAAGGGCAGAAAGTGAATCTGTTGCTTAAACGCGGTCAGCAGGAATACGTCTTCCCGACCCAGGTGGCGCGCGTGATGGGTAATGAAGTTGGGCTGAAATTAATGCCGCTCACCACCCAGCAACATATCGATTTTGTGCAGTGTACGTTTGCCCGTGCGGATACATGGGCGCTCTGGCAGGACAGCTATCCGGAAGATAAGCCGCTGGAAAGTCTGCTGGATATTCTGAAGCTCGGCTTCCGTGGCTACCGCCATCTGGCGGAGTTTGCGCCTTCTTCGGTGAAGGGCATATTCCGTGTGCTGACTTCTCTGGTTTCCTGGGTTGTATCGTTTATTCCGCGCCGCCCGGAGCGGAGCGAAACGGCACAACCATCGGATCAGGCTTTGGCTCAACAATGATGATAACGCGATGAAAAGAAAACTATTCTGGATTTGTGCAGTGGCTATGGGGATGAGTGCGTTCCCCTCTTTCATGACGCAGGCGACGCCAGCAACGCAACCACTGATCAATGCTGAGCCAGCTGTAGCCGCCCAGACGGAACAAAATCCGCAGGTGGGGCAAGTGATGCCGGGCGTGCAGGGCGCTGATGCGCCAGTCGTGGCGCAGAACGGTCCTTCGCGTGATGTGAAGCTGACCTTTGCGCAAATTGCACCGCCGCCGGGCAGCATGGTGCTACGTGGCATTAACCCGAACGGCAGCATTGAGTTTGGTATGCGCAGCGATGAAGTGGTGACGAAGGCGATGCTCAACCTCGAATACACCCCATCGCCATCGTTACTGCCTGTCCAGTCGCAGTTAAAGGTTTATCTCAATGATGAACTGATGGGCGTGCTGCCAGTGACCAAAGAACAGTTGGGTAAAAAAACGCTGGCGCAAATGCCCATTAACCCACTGTTTATTACCGACTTCAACCGTGTACGGCTGGAGTTTGTCGGCCATTATCAGGACGTGTGCGAAAACCCGGCCAGCACCACGCTTTGGCTGGATGTTGGGCGGAGCAGTGGACTGGATCTGACCTATCAGACCCTGAATGTGAAGAATGACCTGTCACACTTCCCGGTGCCATTCTTTGACCCGCGCGATAACCGTACTAACACCTTGCCGATGGTCTTTGCGGGTGCGCCGGATGTTGGGCTGCAACAAGCCTCTGCCATTGTCGCCTCGTGGTTTGGTTCGCGTTCTGGCTGGCGTGGGCAGAACTTCCCGGTGCTCTATAACCAACTGCCGGATCGTAATGCCATTGTCTTTGCAACCAACGACAAACGGCCGGACTTCCTGCGCGATCATCCGGCGGTAAAAGCCCCGGTGATTGAGATGATTAACCATCCGCAGAATCCTTACGTCAAACTGCTGGTGGTGTTTGGTCGTGACGACAAAGACCTGTTGCAGGCAGCGAAAGGTATCGCTCAGGGTAACATTCTGTTCCGTGGTGAAAGCGTGGTAGTGAATGAAGTGAAACCGCTGCTACCGCGTAAGCCTTACGATGCGCCGAACTGGGTACGTACCGATCGTCCGGTCACCTTTGGTGAACTGAAAACCTATGAAGAACAGTTACAATCCAGCGGTCTTGAGCCAGCAGCGATTAACGTTTCGCTAAACCTGCCACCGGATCTCTACCTGATGCGCAGTACCGGCATTGATATGGATATCAACTATCGCTACACCATGCCGCCGGTGAAAGACAGTTCGCGGATGGATATCAGCCTGAATAACCAGTTCCTGCAATCCTTCAACCTGAGCAGCAAACAGGAGGCGAACCGCCTGCTGCTGCGGATTCCGGTATTACAAGGTTTGCTGGATGGCAAAACAGATGTCTCTATTCCGGCGCTGAAACTGGGCGCGACCAACCAGCTGCGCTTCGACTTTGAGTATATGAACCCGATGCCAGGCGGTTCGGTAGATAACTGTATTACCTTCCAGCCGGTGCAGAATCATGTGGTGATTGGTGACGATTCCACCATCGACTTCTCGAAGTATTACCACTTCATCCCGATGCCGGATCTACGCGCCTTTGCTAACGCGGGCTTCCCATTCAGCCGGATGGCGGATCTGTCGCAAACCATCACCGTGATGCCGAAAGCGCCTAACGAAGCACAGATGGAAACGTTGCTGAATACTGTTGGTTTTATCGGCGCACAGACGGGCTTCCCGGCGATTAATCTGACGGTGACCGATGATGGCAGCACCATTCAGGGCAAAGATGCCGACATCATGATCATCGGTGGTATCCCGGACAAACTGAAAGACGATAAGCAGATCGACCTATTGGTGCAGGCGACCGAAAGCTGGGTGAAAACACCGATGCGCCAGACCCCGTTCCCCGGCATTGTACCGGACGAGAGCGATCGCGCGGCAGAAACCCGGTCAACGCTGACCTCTTCCGGTGCGATGGCGGCGGTGATTGGCTTCCAGTCGCCGTATAACGACCAGCGCAGCGTGATTGCGCTGCTGGCAGATAGCCCACGCGGTTATGAAATGCTTAACGATGCGGTGAACGATAGCGGCAAACGCGCCACCATGTTCGGTTCGGTCGCGGTGATCCGCGAGTCCGGTATCAACAGCCTACGTGTTGGCGACGTTTATTACGTAGGTCATCTGCCGTGGTTCGAGCGCTTGTGGTATGCGCTGGCAAACCATCCGATTCTGCTGGCGGTGCTGGCGGCAATCAGTGTGATATTGCTGGCATGGGTACTGTGGCGTCTGCTGCGAATTATTAGTCGTCGTCGTCTTAACCCGGATAACGAGTAATTGAAGATGAATGTGTTGCGTAGTGGACTCGTGACGATGCTGCTGCTGGCTGCCTTTAGTGTTCAGGCAGCCTGTACCTGGCCTGCCTGGGAGCAGTTTAAAAAGGATTACATCAGTCAGGAAGGGCGCGTCATCGACCCCAGCGACGCGCGCAAAATCACCACCTCCGAAGGGCAAAGTTACGGTATGTTCTTTGCCCTGGCGGCTAACGACCGTGCAGCTTTCGATAATATTCTCGACTGGACGCAGAACAATCTCGCTCAGGGTTCTTTAAAAGAAGGTTTGCCCGCCTGGCTGTGGGGCAAGAAAGAGAACAGTAAGTGGGAAGTGCTGGACAGCAATTCGGCCTCCGATGGTGATGTCTGGATGGCCTGGTCATTGCTGGAGGCGGGGCGTTTGTGGAAAGAGCAGCGTTATACCGACATCGGCAGCGCGTTGCTAAAACGTATCGCGCGGGAGGAAGTGGTGACGGTGCCTGGGCTGGGTTCCATGTTGTTACCGGGCAAAGTGGGTTTTGCTGAGGATAACAGCTGGCGTTTTAACCCCAGCTACCTGCCGCCGACGCTGGCGCAGTATTTCACCCGCTTTGGCGCGCCGTGGACTACGCTGCGCGAAACCAATCAACGTTTATTGCTGGAAACCGCCCCGAAAGGCTTTTCGCCAGACTGGGTGCGCTATGAGAAAGACAAAGGCTGGCAGCTAAAAGCCGAAAAAACATTGATCAGCAGCTACGACGCTATCCGCGTTTACATGTGGGTAGGCATGATGCCTGACAGCGATCCGCAAAAAGCGCGGATGCTCAACCGGTTTAAACCGATGGCGACATTCACTGAGAAAAACGGTTATCCGCCGGAAAAAGTGGATGTGGCTACGGGGAAAGCGCAGGGTAAAGGACCGGTCGGTTTTTCTGCCGCCATGCTGCCTTTTTTACAAAACCGCGATGCGCAGGCCGTTCAGCGCCAGCGCGTGGCCGATAACTTTCCCGGCAGCGATGCCTATTACAACTATGTGCTGACCCTGTTTGGACAAGGCTGGGATCAACACCGTTTCCGCTTCTCGACAAAAGGTGAGTTATTACCTGACTGGGGCCAGGAATGCGCAAATTCACACTAAACATATTCACGCTTTCCCTCGGTCTGGCCGTCATGCCGATGGTCGAGGCAGCACCAACCGCTCAGCAACAGTTGCTGGAGCAAGTTCGGTTAGGCGAAGCGACCCATCGTGAAGATCTGGTGCAACAGTCGTTATATCGGCTGGAACTTATTGATCCGAATAACCCGGACGTCGTTGCCGCCCGTTTCCGTTCTTTGTTACGTCAGGGCGATATTGATGGCGCGCAAAAACAGCTCGATCGGCTGTCGCAGTTAGCGCCGAGTTCAAATGCGTATAAATCGTCGCGGACTACGATGCTACTTTCCACGCCGGATGGTCGTCAGGCACTGCAACAGGCAAGATTGCAGGCGACTACCGGTCATGCGGAAGAAGCTGTGGCGAGTTACAACAAACTGTTCAACGGTGCGCCGCCGGAAGGTGACATTGCTGTCGAGTACTGGAGTACGGTGGTGAAAATTCCGGCTCGCCGTGGCGAAGCGATTAATCAGCTAAAACGCATTAATGCGGATACGCCGGGCAATACGGGCCTGCAAAACAATCTGGCGCTATTGCTGTTTAGTAGCGATCGCCGTGACGAAGGTTTTGCCGTCCTGGAACAGATGGCGAAATCGAACGCCGGGCGCGAAGGGGCCTCTAAAATCTGGTACGGGCAGATTAAAGACATGCCCGTCAGCGATGCCAGTGTGTCGGCGCTGAAAAAATATCTTTCGATCTTTAGTGATGGCGATAGCGTGGCGGCTGCGCAATCGCAACTGGCAGAACAGCAAAAACAGCTGGCCGATCCTGCTTTCCGCGCTCGTGCGCAAGGTTTAGCGGCGGTGGACTCTGGTATGGCGGGTAAAGCCATTCCCGAACTACAACAGGCGGTGCGGGCGAACCCGAAAGACAGTGAGGCTCTGGGGGCGCTGGGCCAGGCATATTCACAGAAAGGCGATCGCGCCAATGCAGTGGCGAATCTGGAAAAAGCCCTCGCACTGGACCCGCACAGCAGCAACAACGACAAATGGAATAGTCTGCTGAAAGTGAACCGCTACTGGCTGGCGATCCAGCAGGGCGATGCTGCGCTGAAAGCCAATAATCCTGACCGGGCAGAACGCCTGTTCCAGCAGGCGCGTAATGTCGATAACACCGACAGTTATGCAGTGCTGGGGCTGGGCGATGTGGCGATGGCGCGAAAAGATTATCCCGCCGCCGAACGTTATTATCAGCAGACCTTGCGTATGGACAGCGGCAACACTAACGCCGTGCGCGGGCTGGCAAATATTTACCGCCAGCAATCGCCAGAAAAAGCTGAAGCGTTTATCGCCTCGCTCTCTGCCAGTCAGCGGCGTAGCATTGATGATATCGAACGCAGCCTGCAAAACGACCGTCTGGCACAGCAGGCAGAGGCACTGGAAAACCAGGGCAAATGGGCGCAGGCGGCAGCACTTCAGCGGCAACGACTGGCGCTGGACCCCGGCAGTGTATGGATTACTTACCGACTTTCGCAGGATCTCTGGCAGGCCGGACAACGCAGCCAGGCCGATACGTTAATGCGCAATCTGGCGCAGCAGAAGCCGAATGACCCGGAGCAGGTTTACGCTTACGGGCTGTATCTCTCTGGTCATGACCAGGACAGAGCGGCGCTGGCGCATATCAACAGCCTGCCGCGTGCGCAGTGGAACAGCAATATTCAGGAGCTGGTTAATCGACTGCAAAGCGATCAGGTGCTGGAAACCGCTAACCGCCTGCGAGAAAGCGGCAAAGAGGCAGAAGCGGAAGCGATGCTGCGCCAGCAACCACCTTCCACGCGTATTGACCTCACGCTGGCTGACTGGGCGCAACAACGACGTGATTACACCGCCGCCCGCGCTGCATATCAGAATGTCCTGACGCGGGAGCCAGCTAACGCCGACGCCATTCTTGGTCTGACGGAAGTGGATATTGCTGCCGGTGACAAAGCGGCGGCACGTAGCCAGCTGGCGAAACTGCCCGCTACCGATAACGCCTCGCTGAACACACAGCGGCGCGTGGCGCTGGCACAGGCGCAGCTTGGCGATACCGCAGCAGCGCAGCGGACGTTTAATAAGTTGATCCCGCAGGCAAAATCTCAGCCACCGTCGATGGAAAGCGCGATGGTGCTGCGTGATGGTGCGAAGTTTGAAGCGCAGGCGGGCGATCCAACGCAGGCGCTGGAAACCTACAAAGACGCCATGGTCGCATCCGGTGTGACTACGACGCGTCCGCAGGATAACGACACCTTTACCCGACTGACCCGTAACGACGAGAAAGATGACTGGCTGAAACGTGGCGTGCGCAGCGATGCGGCGGACCTCTATCGCCAGCAGGATCTTAACGTCACCCTTGAGCACGATTACTGGGGTTCGAGCGGCACCGGTGGTTACTCCGATCTGAAAGCGCACACTACCATGTTGCAGGTGGATGCGCCGTATTCTGACGGGCGGATGTTCTTTCGCAGTGATTTCGTCAATATGAACGTCGGCAGTTTCTCCACTAATGCCGATGGCAAATGGGATGACAACTGGGGCACCTGTACATTACAGGACTGTAGCGGCAACCGCAGCCAGTCGGACTCCGGTGCCAGCGTGGCGGTCGGCTGGCGAAATGACGTCTGGAGCTGGGATATCGGTACCACGCCGATGGGCTTCAACGTGGTGGATGTGGTCGGCGGCATCAGTTACAGCGATGATATCGGGCCGCTGGGTTACACCGTTAACGCCCACCGTCGGCCCATCTCCAGTTCTTTGCTGGCCTTTGGTGGGCAAAAAGACTCCCCGAGCAATACCGGGAAAAAATGGGGTGGCGTACGTGCCGACGGTGTGGGGCTAAGTCTGAGCTACGATAAAGGTGAAGCAAACGGCGTCTGGGCATCGCTTAGTGGCGACCAGTTAACCGGTAAAAATGTCGAAGATAACTGGCGCGTGCGCTGGATGACGGGCTATTACTATAAGGTCATTAACCAGAACAATCGCCGCGTCACAATCGGCCTGAACAACATGATCTGGCATTACGACAAAGATCTGAGTGGCTACTCACTCGGTCAGGGCGGTTACTACAGTCCGCAGGAATACCTGTCGTTTGCCATACCGGTGATGTGGCGGGAGCGCACGGAAAACTGGTCGTGGGAGCTGGGTGCGTCTGGCTCGTGGTCGCATTCACGCACCAAAACCATGCCGCGTTATCCGCTGATGAATCTGATCCCGACCGACTGGCAGGAAGAAGCTGCGCGGCAATCCAACGATGGCGGCAGCAGTCAGGGCTTCGGCTACACGGCGCGGGCATTACTTGAACGACGTGTTACTTCCAACTGGTTTGTTGGCACGGCAATTGATATCCAGCAGGCGAAAGATTACGCACCCAGCCATTTCCTGCTCTACGTACGTTATTCCGCCGCCGGATGGCAGGGTGACATGGATTTACCGCCGCAGCCGCTGATACCTTACGCCGACTGGTAAGTTTTCAGATAGCGCCTCTCTTAATGCCGCTGCGATCGGGTATACTCGGGCGGCAATCTGGGATTTCCGGGGGGAGACAATTTGCGCGTAAGTCGCTCGTTAACAATCAAGCAGATGGCAATGGTGGCAGCCGTTGTCCTGGTGTTCGTTTTTATTTTTTGCACCGTTTTGCTGTTCCATCTGGTCCAGCAGAATCGCTATAACACGGCTACGCAACTGGAAAGCATTGCTCGCTCTGTCCGCGAACCCTTATCTTCAGCTATTTTGAAAGGCGATATTCCCGAAGCGGAAGCTATTCTTGCCAGCATTAAACCGGCAGGCGTGGTCAGCCGTGCCGATGTAGTGCTGCCTAACCAGTTCCAGGCGCTGCGTAAAAGTTTTATTCCAGAGCGCCCGGTGCCGGTAATGGTTACTCGCCTGTTTGAGCTACCGGTTCAAATCTCGCTGGGCGTTTACTCGCTCGAACGTCCGGCAAACCCGCAGCCAATTGCCTATCTGGTACTACAGGCGGATTCCTTCCGTATGTATAAGTTCGTGATGAGCACCCTCTCAACGTTAGTGACCATTTACTTACTTTTGTCGCTTATCCTGACCGTCGCCATCAGCTGGTGCATTAACCGCCTGATTTTGCATCCGTTACGCAATATTGCTCGCGAACTTAACGCCATCCCAGCCAAGGAGCTTGTTGGTCACCAACTGGCATTACCGCGTCTGCATCAGGACGATGAAATCGGTATGTTGGTGCGCAGTTACAACCTCAACCAGCAATTGCTGCAGCGCCATTATGAAGAACAGAACGAAAATGCGATGCGCTTCCCGGTGTCGGATTTGCCGAACAAAGCCTTGCTGATGGAGATGCTGGAGCAGGTTGTCGCGCGTAAACAAACCACCGCGCTGATGATCATCACCTGTGAAACCCTGCGTGATACTGCGGGCGTGCTGAAAGAGGCGCAACGAGAAATTCTGCTGCTGACGCTGGTGGAAAAACTCAAATCGGTACTGTCGCCACGTATGATCCTCGCGCAGATTAGCGGTTATGACTTTGCTGTCATTGCCAACGGTGTACAGGAACCGTGGCACGCAATCACCTTAGGTCAGCAAGTGCTCACTATCATGAGCGAGCGCCTGCCGATTGAACGTATTCAACTCCGTCCGCACTGTAGCATTGGCGTGGCGATGTTCTACGGCGATCTCACCGCCGAACAGCTTTACAGTCGCGCTATTTCTGCGGCATTTACCGCTCGCCATAAAGGCAAGAATCAGATTCAGTTCTTTGATCCGCAGCAGATGGAAGCCGCCCAGAAGCGGTTGACGGAAGAGAGCGATATCCTTAATGCACTGGAAAATCATCAGTTTGCTATTTGGTTACAGCCACAGGTCGAGATGACCAGCGGTAAACTGGTCAGTGCGGAAGTGTTACTGCGTATCCAGCAACCGGATGGCAGTTGGGACCTGCCGGATGGCTTAATCGATCGCATTGAGTGCTGTGGGCTGATGGTTACCGTCGGTCACTGGGTGCTGGAAGAGTCCTGTCGATTGCTTGCAGCCTGGCAAGAGCGCGGCATTATGCTGCCCTTGTCGGTAAACCTCTCTGCGCTGCAACTGATGCACCCGAATATGGTGGCGGATATGCTGGAACTGTTAACCCGCTATCGCATTCAGCCGGGAACACTGATTCTGGAAGTGACAGAAAGCCGACGTATTGACGACCCTCATGCTGCGGTGGCAATCCTCCGTCCGCTGCGCAATGCCGGAGTTCGGGTGGCGCTGGATGATTTCGGCATGGGCTACGCAGGGCTGCGTCAGCTGCAGCATATGAAATCGTTGCCAATCGACGTACTGAAAATCGACAAAATGTTTGTTGAAGGCTTGCCGGGAGATAGCAGCATGATTGCTGCAATTATCATGCTGGCGCAGAGCCTGAACTTACAAATGATTGCCGAAGGCGTGGAGACTGAAGCACAACGCGACTGGCTGGCAAAAGCGGGCGTTGGTATTGCCCAGGGCTTCCTTTTTGCTCGCCCACTCCCTATTGAAATCTTCGAAGAGAGTTACCTGGAAGAAAAGTAGCTACCCCAAACTGATTACAAAACTTTAAAAAGTGCTGGTTTGTGCGAGCCAGCTCAAACTTTTTAACCTTTTTGTTTCAATTATGATCCAGGTACATTTCTGTGATGTTGTCTGGGTGTTATTTTAAGGCCGCAGGTACCCCATAACCTTACAAGACCTGTGGTTTTACTAAAGGACACCCTATGAAAACCTCTCTGTTTAAAAGCCTTTACTTTCAGGTCCTGACAGCGATAGCCATTGGTATTCTCCTTGGCCATTTCTATCCTGAAATAGGCGAGCAAATGAAACCGCTTGGCGACGGCTTCGTTAAGCTCATTAAGATGATCATCGCTCCTGTCATCTTTTGTACCGTCGTAACGGGCATTGCGGGCATGGAAAGCATGAAGGCGGTCGGTCGTACCGGCGCAGTCGCACTGCTTTACTTTGAAATTGTCAGTACCATCGCGCTGATTATTGGTCTTATCATCGTTAACGTCGTGCAGCCTGGTGCCGGAATGAACGTCGATCCGGCAACGCTTGATGCGAAAGCGGTAGCGGTTTACGCCGATCAGGCGAAAGACCAGGGCATTGTCGCCTTCATTATGGATGTCATCCCGGCGAGCGTCATTGGCGCATTTGCCAGCGGTAACATTCTGCAGGTGCTGCTGTTTGCCGTACTGTTTGGTTTTGCGCTCCACCGTCTGGGCAGCAAAGGCCAACTGATTTTTAACGTCATCGAAAGTTTCTCGCAGGTCATCTTCGGCATCATCAATATGATCATGCGTCTGGCACCTATTGGTGCGTTCGGGGCAATGGCGTTTACCATCGGTAAATACGGCGTCGGCACACTGGTGCAACTGGGGCAGCTGATTATCTGTTTCTACATTACCTGTATCCTGTTTGTGGTGCTGGTATTGGGTTCAATCGCTAAAGCGACTGGTTTCAGTATCTTCAAATTTATCCGCTACATCCGTGAAGAACTGCTGATTGTACTGGGGACTTCATCTTCCGAGTCGGCGCTGCCGCGTATGCTCGACAAGATGGAGAAACTCGGCTGCCGTAAATCGGTGGTGGGGCTGGTCATCCCGACAGGCTACTCGTTTAACCTTGATGGCACATCGATATACCTGACAATGGCGGCGGTGTTTATCGCCCAGGCCACTAACAGTCAGATGGATATCGTCCACCAAATCACGCTGTTAATCGTGTTGCTGCTTTCTTCTAAAGGGGCGGCAGGGGTAACGGGTAGTGGCTTTATCGTGCTGGCGGCGACGCTCTCTGCGGTGGGCCATTTGCCGGTAGCGGGTCTGGCGCTGATCCTCGGTATCGACCGCTTTATGTCAGAAGCTCGTGCGCTGACTAACCTGGTCGGTAACGGCGTAGCGACCATTGTCGTTGCTAAGTGGGTGAAAGAACTGGACCACAAAAAACTGGACGATGTGCTGAATAATCGTGCGCCGGATGGCAAAACGCACGAATTATCCTCTTAATCTCATCACTTATGCCCGCACTCCCTTCCCCGAGTGCGGGTGTTTGCGCATAATTGACCCCTGTGCCTGAACTTACCACCTGGGTGAGTTCAGGTTTATTTCACTTCTTCCGTGACATTTTCATGTTCTTGCGGTCTAACACGAAGTGTTTTTAACGTCATTTAGACTGACCGACAACGGGCAGTTTTTTTATTACCAGGATAGTTGATCAGGGGTTCACATGCAGGGCACAAAAATTCGACTTTTAGCGGGCGGTTTGCTGATGATGGCCACTGCTGGCTATGTGCAGGCAGATGCGCTCCAGCCTGATCCAGCATGGCAACAGGGGACGCTTTCCAACGGTTTACAGTGGCAAGTGCTGACCACCCCCCAGCGTCCCAGCGATCGTGTTGAAATTCGCCTGCTGGTTAATCCCGGTTCGCTCGCCGAAAGTACACAACAGAGCGGTTACAGTCACGCCATCCCTCGTATTGCGCTAACGCAAAGCGGTGGCCTTGACGCAGCACAGGCGCGTTCATTGTGGCAGCAGGGGATCGACCCTAAACGCCCGATGCCGCCGGTAATTGTCTCTTATGACACCACGCTGTTTAATCTGAGTTTGCCCAATAACCGTAACGATTTGCTGAAAGAAGCGCTCTCTTATCTGGCAAATGCCACTGGCAAATTGACCATCACACCAGAAACCATCAACCACGCGCTGCAAAGTCAGGACATGGTGGCAACCTGGCCTGCCGATACTAAAGAGGGCTGGTGGCGCTATCGTCTGAAAGGGTCAACCTTGTTAGGTCACGATCCTGCCGATCCGCTGAAACAACCCGTTGAAGCGGAAAAAATTAAAGATTTCTATCAGAAATGGTACACCCCGGATGCAATGACGCTACTGGTGGTGGGAAACGTGGATGCGCGCTCGGTTGTCGACCAAATAAACAAAACGTTTGGCGAACTGAAAGGCAAACGTGAAACGCCAGCTCCGGTGCCGACGCTTTCTCCGCTGCGTGCGGAAGCGGTGAGTATTATGACTGACGCGGTGCGTCAGGACCGGTTATCTATCATGTGGGATACGCCGTGGCAGCCGATTCGTGAATCAGCCGCACTGCTGCGCTACTGGCGTGCGGACCTGGCCCGCGAGGCGCTGTTCTGGCATGTTCAGCAAGCGTTAAGTGCCAGTAACAGCAAAGACATCGGTCTTGGATTTGACTGCCGTGTGCTGTATCTGCGTGCGCAGTGTGCCATCAACATCGAATCACCAAACGACAAGCTGAACAGCAACCTTAATCTGGTGGCGCGTGAACTGGCGAAGGTTCGCGATAAAGGTCTGCCGGAAGAAGAGTTCAATGCGTTAGTGGCGCAAAAGAAACTGGAGCTGCAGAAACTGTTTGCCGCCTATGCACGAGCTGATACCGATATTCTGATGGGTCAGCGGATGCGTTCGTTGCAAAATCAGGTTGTCGATATCGCGCCGGAGCAATATCAGAAACTGCGGCAGGATTTCCTTAATAGCCTGACGGTAGAGATGTTAAATCAGGATCTGCGTCAACAGTTGTCGAATGATATGGCGTTAATACTGCTGCAGCCGAAAGGCGAGCCGGAATTTAACATGAAAGCGTTGCAGGCGGTCTGGGATCAAATCATGGCCCCATCTACCGCCGCTGCGACCACCTCTGTCGCCACGGATGACGTACATCCTGAAGTGACGGATATTCCACCTGCACAGTAATGCCTGATGGTGATGAGTTAGCACAACCATCAGGTATTTATGGATGAGCTGGATAGAGGGGTAACACTTTATCCAGCCTTTTGCATATGCTGCGTTTACGCTGGCATCGCCTCACGCGGGATAATCGCGCCGCGATACTGAATAACGGTACTTGCGGTCAGGTGCCCTCGTTTCGCCGCGTCTTCCGCGCTGCCGCCTGTCAGACGTACCGCCAGATAACCGGCACTGAAAGAGTCGCCAGCTGCGGTGGTATCGATCACTTTTTCTTTCGGCAGTTTCACCGCCGGAACATCCACTAACCCTTCGCCAGCAATGGACACCAGGCAAGAATCCGCCCCGCGTTTCACCACCACTTCTTTCACGCCCGCGTTATGGGTGCGCGCAATGACGTCTTCCACCGGCTGTTGACCCCACAGCGCGTCTTCGTCGTCCAGCGTCAGGAAGGCGATATCCGTGCATTCCAGCATTTGTTGGTACACCTGCTGTGTCTCTTCTTTGCTGGCCCACAGGCGCGGACGATAGTTATTGTCGAAAATCACTTTTCCGCCGTTGGCGCGGCATTCGCGCAGCAGGGAAAGCAGCTTTTCGCGGCTGGTCGGGCTTAAGATCGCCAGGCTAATCCCGCTCAGGTAGAGATAATCGAAATTCGCCAGCTCTTCGCAAATCGCCGCAGACTGCTCACTCTCCAGCCAGAATTTGGCGGCGGCTTCGTTCCGCCAGTAGTAGAACGTACGCTCGCCGGTGCTGTCGGTTTCAATGTAGTAAAGGCCCGGCAGACGGTTTTCCATCCGTTGGGTCAGGGAAGTATCAACGTTCTCGCCGTGCCAGGCGTCCAGCATCTGCTGGCTAAAACTGTCCGTTCCCAGCGCCGTTACGTAATGAACGGTTAATGCCGCAGGATCGACCTGACGGGCGATATAGACGGAAGTGTTCAGGGTATCGCCGCCGAAACCGCGCTTAACGTCCGCGCCTTTCTCGGAAAGCTCAATCATGCATTCGCCAATCACGGCAATCTTTTTGGACATAGTCGTGAACCTGATCTGTAAAAAATTAGCGTTAGTTTGCGCTGTGGTGGTTTGCTGGTCAACCATATTAAAACAGTGTTCCATTATTTTTTTGAGCCAGAACGTATTCCTGAAAGATTCCGTTGTGGAGTGAGGAAATTTACCCCGGCCAGGCGGTAAAGTTCTGCCCTTACGCGCCGATAATCTTTGTCGAGTCCGGGCAGCATCACTTTTAAACACAGGACATCTTTGATGATAAGGCAGGTTATCCAGCGAATAAGCAACCCTGAAGCAAGCATCGAGAGCTTGCAGGAACGGCGTTTTTGGTTGCAGTGTGAGCGTGCTTACACCTGGCAGCCGATCTATCAAACATGCGGGCGGTTAATGGCCGTGGAGCTATTAACGGTGGTCACGCATCCCTTGAACCCTTCGCAACGCCTGCCGCCGGATCGCTATTTTACTGAAATCACCGTCAGCCATCGGATGGAGGTTGTGAAAGAGCAGATTGATTTGCTGGCGCAAAAAGCCGACTTCTTTATAGAGCACGGCCTGCTGGCATCGGTCAATATTGATGGCCCTACGCTCATCGCCCTGCGTCAGCAACCAAAAATCCTGCGCCAGATTGAGCGTCTTCCCTGGCTGCGTTTCGAACTGGTGGAGCATATCCGTCTGCCGAAAGATTCAACCTTTGCCTCGATGTGTGAATTTGGCCCGCTGTGGCTGGATGATTTTGGTACCGGGATGGCAAATTTCTCTGCGCTAAGTGAAGTGCGTTATGACTACATCAAAATCGCGCGAGAACTGTTTGTGATGCTGCGTCAGTCGCCGGAAGGACGCACACTCTTTTCTCAGCTTTTACATCTAATGAATCGCTATTGTCGCGGGGTGATTGTCGAGGGCGTAGAAACGCCGGAAGAGTGGCGTGATGTTCAGAACTCGCCCGCATTCGCCGCACAAGGCTGGTTTCTTTCACGCCCGGCACCGATAGAAACGCTGAATACGGCGGTTCTGGCGCTATAAGCTGCCTCATTTTCCGCCTGGCTGGACTATCTTTAGGACTGGCACAGGAAGAATATGAGGAAGCGAACGATGAGCAAGGCAGGCAAAATAACCGCTGCGATTTCAGGGGCTTTCTTGTTGTTGATTGTCGTGGCGATCATTTTGATTGCAACTTTTGACTGGAATCGACTCAAACCGACTATCAACCAGAAAGTCTCTGCGGAGTTGAATCGTCCGTTCGCTATCCGTGGCGATCTGGGCGTGGTGTGGGAGCGGCAAAAACAAGAAACTGGCTGGCGCAGCTGGGTGCCGTGGCCCCATGTACACGCGGAAGACATCATTCTTGGCAATCCACCGGATATTCCCGAAGTCACGATGGTGCATTTGCCACGCGTAGAGGCAACGCTGGCCCCGCTGGCGCTGCTGACCAAAACGGTCTGGCTGCCGTGGATCAAGCTCGAAAAGCCCGACGCGCGCCTGATTCGCCTCTCTGAAAAGAACAATAACTGGACGTTTAATCTTGCCAACGATGATAACAAAGACGCGAATGCAAAGCCGTCGGCATGGTCGTTTCGGCTGGATAATATTCTTTTCGATCAAGGGCGGATCGCCATTGATGACAAAGTAAGCAAAGCGGATCTGGAGATTTTTGTTGATCCCTTAGGCAAGCCGCTGCCGTTCAGCGAAGTTACTGGATCGAAAGGTAAAGCGGATAAAGAAAAGGTGGGCGATTACGTTTTTGGCCTGAAGGCGCAGGGACGATATAACGGTGAACCGCTCACGGGTACGGGAAAAATAGGCGGTATGCTGGCGCTGCGTGGCGAAGGGACGCCGTTTCCGGTACAGGCTGATTTCCGCTCTGGTAACACCCGTGTTGTTTTTGATGGCGTCGTGAATGACCCAATGAAGATGGGCGGTGTCGATTTACGGCTTAAATTTTCTGGCGATTCACTGGGTGATCTCTATGAACTGACGGGCGTTCTGCTGCCCGATACCCCGCCGTTTGAAACGGATGGTCGGCTGGTAGCGAAAATCGACACTGAAAAATCGTCGGTCTTTGATTATCGCGGTTTTAATGGGCGAATTGGTGATAGCGATATCCACGGTTCTCTGGTCTACACCACCGGAAAGCCACGACCAAAACTGGAAGGTGATGTCGAGTCGCGGCAATTGCGGCTGGCGGACCTGGGACCGTTGATTGGCGTTGATTCCGGGAAAGGGGCAGAAAAGTCGAAACGGTCTGAACAGAAGAAGGGCGAAAAAAGCGTTCAGCCTGCGGGCAAAGTGCTGCCTTATGACCGCTTCGAAACCGATAAATGGGACGTTATGGATGCCGATGTTCGCTTCAAAGGGCGGCGCATTGAGCATGGCAGTAGCCTGCCGATTAGCGATCTTTCTACTCATATCATCCTCAAAAATGCTGACCTGCGCCTGCAACCGCTGAAATTTGGCATGGCGGGCGGCAGCATTGCGGCGAATATTCATCTGGAAGGCGATAAAAAGCCGATGCAGGGGCGGGCAGATATTCAGGCTCGTCGACTGAAACTGAAAGAACTGATGCCCGAT
>ENA-ORUU01000928-ORUU01000928.1-human-gut-metagenome-genome-assembly--contig:-NODE-928-length-18788-cov-3.13874_pt1 | contig 18788 bp, 23 predicted proteins | sample MGYA00242085_ERZ509221 | MGnify/ENA primary metagenome ERZ509221 (study PRJEB26280, sample SAMEA2338809) | human gut metagenome | biome: human gut; feature: human-associated habitat; material: faeces... | reverse complement strand
CGGAAAGAGTGGGCTTGAAGCGGCAGAGGAGGTCAAAAAAAGATTTCCTGATATTATAGATACGATCAAAAACTGTTTGAAAAAGAAGAAAAAAGAAGACCGAGAGGAAAAAATAGGAAATCAGAATTTAGATTGTGTCTTTACATATATTGAAGCACATTATAAAGAAGCAAATTCGTTAAAAGTATTAGCAGATATTGCACATTTTAGTCCGACTTATCTTTCCCGCATGTTTCATCAGGAGACAGGATGTACACTTTGTAGCTATATTAATAAAAAGAGAATTGAAAACGCGAAAAGATTGCTTTTACAGTCAGAACAAAGCATACAGGAAATTGCAATAGATTGCGGATTTATTAATATTTCTCATTTTAACAGAGTGTTTAAGAAATTTGCAAAAAGCAAGAAAATGCCGTCACAATAAAGGTGGAGGACGATGGAGTAGGAATTACGGAAGAGATACTTGCAAATATTAAAGAGAAGTTCAAGATGAAAGAGCGGGAGACTGTGGTAGAGCATATTGGTATTTATAATTGCTATCATCGCTTGCAACATTTTTTCGAAGAGAAGATGCAATTTCATATTCATAGTGCGGTGGGAAAAGGAACGAGTGTAGAGATTGTGATTCGATGATAAAAAATTAACAGGGGACGTAGCAAAGTTAAACTTTGCTACGTCCCCTGTTAATTAAATACCAAGCATATCAGACAAGATTTTGTCAATGCTTACTAATTTTACGCTTAAGGTGAAGATTTCAACTGCTGTTTTTAATTCTTCGACGGTAGGGTAAGATGGCGCAATACGGATGTTGCTGTCGTGCGGGTCTTTGCCGTATGGGAAGGTTGCTCCCGCATCTGTCATAATAAGACCGGCTTCTTTGGCTTTTTCAACGATTGCTTTTGCGCATCCATCTAAAGAGTCAAAGGAGATGAAGTATCCTCCGCGTGGAGCAAGCCAGCTTCCGATTTCAAGTCCGCCCAGTTCTTTTTCCAATGTATTTAAGACAATATCAAACTTTGGACGAAGGATGTCAGCGTGTCTCTTCATGTGTTCTACCATACCATGAATTGTTTTGAAATATCGAGCATGTCTTAATTGATTTAATTTGTCATGTCCGATTGTCTGGATACGCATCTGCTTACGGATATCAGCAAGGTTGGCATCAGAAGCAGCGATTGCACCGATACCGGAGCCTGGGAAACTGATTTTGGAAGTAGAAGAGAATTTGTAAACCATATCAGGATGGCCTTCTTTTTTACATTCCATAAGAATCTCAAGGAGATAATCCTGTTTATCTTCATATAAATGGTGAATGCCATATGCGTTATCCCAGAAAATACGGAAATCTTCGGCAGCAGGATCTAATTTGGCAAAGCGGTGAACCGTTTCGTCAGAGTAAGTGATTCCTTGCGGATTTGAGTATTTCGGAACGCACCAGATTCCTTTTACAGCAGGGTCGTTATGGACATACTGCTCTACCAGATCCATGTCAGGTCCTGTTGCTGTCATTGGAATGTTGATCATCTCAATTCCAAAATATTCTGTGATGGCAAAATGTCTGTCATAACCCGGAACCGGACATAAAAACTTTACTTTATCTAATTTACACCACGGAGTACTTCCCATAACACCATGAGTCATAGAACGAGCAATCGTATCGTACATGATATTTAAACTGGAATTTCCGAAGATAACAATATTGTCTTTCGGTACTTCCATCATATCAGCAAGGAGCTGCTTGGCTTCTTTGATTCCGTCTAATACACCGTAGTTTCTACAGTCAACACCCTCTTCACATACAAGGTCAGAGTCACTTTTTAAGACATCCATCATTTCCATGGATAAATTCAACTGTTCGGTAGACGGTTTTCCTCTGGACATATCAAGTTTTAACCCTTTTGCCTTTACTGCATGAAACTGTGCGTCAAGATCAGATTTTATTTCTAAAAGTTCTTCTTTTGTTAGTTCTTTATATGGTGTCAATGTTATGCCCTCCGTTTACTATAATATTCGACTTTTACTATTTTATCATATTTTGAAATTTCGTCAATGGATTCTTGCAAATTCATAAGTAAACATTGAACATTTTACGATTCTAACAAATAAAATTGAAATATTAAAAACATTTTCATTCAAAATTCGTTATAAAACAGACAATCTGGAGGAAAAACTACTTGTTTCTGAGCATCAAGATCTGATCCATCAGGCGGAAAGCTAGCTCATCCTTGCTCATAAGCTCCAGTTCTGTAACGGAATCCGGAGTGATCATAGTTACAATATTCGTATCTCCTTCAAATCCGGCACCCTTTTCTTTGAGATTGTTGGCAACAATCATGTCTAAATGCTTTTTCTCAAGTTTCTTTCTGGAATTTTCCAGCATATTCTGAGTTTCCATAGAAAATCCGCAAAGAAATTGATGTTTCAGCTTATGAGTGCCAAGATATTGTAAAATGTCGTCCGTTCTCTCCAGAGAAATAGAGAGGTCGTCGTCAGATTTTTTCATTTTCTCATCAGAAACAGAAGCAGGACGGTAATCAGCGACTGCCGCCGCTTTGATGATAATGTCCATATTCTGGCTTCTTGCTATGACAGCTTCGTACATGTCTCTGGCTGAAATGACCGGAACAGTATTTACAAACATGGGCGGGGTGATAGCGGTCTTTCCGGTGACAAGTGTTACGTTAGCGCCTCTTAGCATGCAGGCTCTTGCAAGACTGTATCCCATTTTCCCGGAAGAGTGGTTGGTAATATATCTGACAGGATCAATGGCTTCCTGTGTAGGACCGGCAGTAATTAAAACGTTAAGTCCGGTCATATCCTTTGGACAAGCGCAGCATTTGTAAATATATTGAAGTAAGACTTCCGGCTCCGGCATTTTTCCGGCTCCTGTATCTCCGCAGGCAAGGCGTCCGCTGTCCGGGGTAATGACCTCCATACCATACTGCTCAAGCAAAGTAAGATTATACTGAGTAATCGGATTTTCGTACATTGCGGTATTCATGGCAGGGGCGATGAGTTTAGGCGCTTTGCAGGCAAGGAACGTAGTAGTCAGCATATCATCGGCGAGTCCGTGGGCAATCTTAGCGATCACATTGGCGGTTGCCGGGGCGATGATAAATGCGTCTGCCTGTTTTGCAAGAGAGACATGCTCTACTTGAAATTCAAACCCTCTGTCAAAGGTATCGGAAATACATTTGTGTCCGGTGAGTGTCTCAAAAGTGATTGGATTGATAAAATTTTTGGCATTTTCAGTCATAAGAACGTGAACCTGCGCTCCTGATTTTACAAGAAGGCTTGCAAGAGATGCGCTTTTGTATGCGGCAATGCCTCCGGTAACACCGAGGAGAATTGTTTTTCCTTTTAACATATGAAGAAATCCTTTCTTTATTATATAATTGAAAATTGATAGATTCGCTTTTTGTTATTCTCTTAAACTATAGCTTGTTTCTATTTATCTTGCAAGGAGGAAAGCCTGTAAATACAGGGATTGTATGCAAAATAGTACTTGTTATGGGGAAAATGCAATGCTATAATACCTTCGTAATTGTATTGTATCCTGCAAGGCAGGAATGATAACAAGGAGGAATTGAATAATGAAAACAAAGAAACATGACACCCGTTGGATGGTCAGTGTTGCACTTATGGGGGCGATTATCATCGTATTGGCAAATACACCGCTTGGTATGATTCAGCTTCCGATCATTAAGGCGACAACTGTACATATTCCCGTCATTATCGGAGCAATCTTACTTGGTCCGTCAGCCGGAGCGATCTTAGGAGCAGTATTTGGCATCTGTTCGTTGATCAGTAATACAATGGCGCCTACGTTATTGTCGTTTGCATTTTCACCATTTATGAGTACAACAGGTATTCCCGGTGCGATCAAAGCAATTTGGGTATCGGTAGGCTGCAGAGTTTTAATTGGTGTTGCGGCAGGATGGCTGTGGATGCTATTTGAAAAGCTGAAGATGAATCAGGTAATCGCACTGCCAATTGTAGGGTTTGTAGGTTCAATGGTAAATACGATCGCAGTGATGGGAAGTATTTATGTATTGTTTGCAAAAGAATATGCGCAGGCAAGAGAAGTCGGGATTACCGCAGTCTGGGGACTGATTATGGGAACGATCACAGCGTCTGGAATTCCGGAGGCAATTGCAGCGGCCGTTTTAGTCCTTGCACTTGGAAAAGTGTTGCTTTCTGTGTTCAAAAAGATGTAAAAATAGAAAAAATGAAATAAAAAATAAGAAAACATAAAATATACATTGACAAAACTCCTATATGTGTGGTATAAATATCTAGTGCGACAAGTGCATATAGGGGATTGGTCAAGTGGTATGATAGGGGTCTCCAAAACCTTTGGCGGGGGTTCGATTCCCTCATCCCCTGGTAAAAAAAGTCTGAAACAATTTTGTTTCAGACTTTTTCTTTTCCTGTTTTTGATTTTAAATAAAAGAATTAAAATTCCAATGGGCAGGAATCTCGTTCGGCGCTTCTCCAAAAACGCCTTCATAAAGAGCGCTGTATAAGGAGCCGATACTGTCTTCTCCCTCGCGGATATCGTCTAACACATAATCCGGTTCGCGCATGAGAAGATCATATCCTTTTTTGTACTGTCCGGTTTTCGAAAGAGCAGTCAGATAACAGAAGTGGATACGACGTTCCGTCTGTATCTGTTCCGGCAGGGGATTGTAGCAGTCAAGAAGTTCGGAAAATGCCTCTTCCAAAAGCAGAATTCGAAAGGCTTCTTTTACATAAGACAGATCAAAATTGCAAAGCGCAAGTCCTTTTTGGATGTACGAAATACGCTGGTCTCTATCGGCAAATGTAAGTACAGCTAATCCGTGGTATGCCCATGCCGAAGGCTGAAGTGCAATGGAACGTTCAAGCATCTTTCTGGCTTTTTTGTGTTTGCCATGGAACCAGTGCATCAGACCTAAGTGATAGTACGCATACCAATTTTCAGAGTCCGTCGTTTTGACGGCTTTTTTTAATTGCTCGTAATAAACCGCAGCACATTGAAAATCACCGGGAATCTGATCAGGATCTGCAGTGACAAAGCTTCCCTTTGTTAACAGGTGTGTCCATTCATTTTCCGGACAGCTTCCGAAATCCAGATGGTCAGACAGTGCTTTTTTCTTGGGAGAAACAGTTGCTTCCAGATTACGCATTGCGCCGTGTGGACTACCGGAAGAGACAACAGCTGCTTTCTGGTGTGCAAAAGAAGCGGAAGTCTGAAGCAGACGTTCTAATTCTTCGCTTGAAACATGCTGTTCGATGTATTGGCAGTTATCCTGAGAAGAAGTGGTCTGAGGCAGTTGGACAGGTCCGTATTGTTCCAGCCATTCCCACGCAGTGTGAGGAGCCATTGGAAGACATCCGTACTGTGTTTTGCCAAGCCCTGCCTGTATTTCAATATAGGGACCGGCATCTTCTGTGAGAAAATGCTGCCATCGGTCAGAACCTTCATTGTGTCCCCAGGAAAACAGTTTTCTCGCACGAAGTCTTCGCGTGGAAGTCTGAAGAAGTCCATAGCCGTCTTTATTTACATTTGCAATATATTTGGGACATTCATATGGAATGTCGAAGAAATAGTCGATCTGATCGGGAATAGATTCATAATGGAAAATATTATTTCCATCGACTTCAGGTACATTTACCTTGTAGACCTCCCAGTTTTTGCAAGTGTAGGCGGTGGCAGCAGGCACGATAATCTGTCCGGATGGATATTCAGGAACCGCCATGTTGCTCCACCAATACATAGGGATCACTTGATCGGTATGGTTGACAATGCGCATCCGGCAGTTCAAAGACCGGCTCTTTTCTTCCAGCCAGAAATCCATTTGATATTCTGCTTCGCGGATTCGTTCGTATTCGTACATTCGAAGAAACGGGACACCGGAATCGGTAGTACCGGAAGCAGTAAAAAGCGGATCATTGGAAAGTGGTGAATGCCCGATGATACCCATATTCCATTCGACACCGCCGCTGAACCAGGCATTTCTTGTAGACAGATTGCTAAAGCGAATCACATCATTTGTATAGAGGAGATTTTTCCCGGTTGCTTTATCTGTCAAAGACCAGAGACGTCCACCAAAATCCGGTAAAAATACAGCCTTTATATAATCATTTTCAAGAACCGCAGTATGGACATCCGTTGATTTTAATGTACGGCTATAGGTATTGTATTGCCGATAGGGATAAGCGGAAGGAAGAGTGCCGTATCCTTCGTAGATCTCTTCCGCTTCGCCGAGATGGAACGTAAGCTGATTCTGAAGAATTTTCATTCCGCCAAGATCCGGAAGGGAAGAAGCAGAACCGGCTTCCCCGCATAAAATTGCCATTTTTTCAAAGGTCAATGTTGGTTTCATAAGTAGCCTCCTTTGTTGAAGATGTTCTTGCTTTATTGTAAAACAAGACCGGAGAAAAGTCATCAGATATGCGCAGAAAACTAGAAACTATGTGATGAAATAAATGGGAAAACGAGCTATAATATATGGAAACGAGAGAGACGGAGGCACAATGCATGAAAAATATAAAACTTCAAGGTGCAAAAAATATACGGGATTTTGGCGGGATTGTGAATCGAGAAGGACGTAGGATCAAGGAGAAACGGTTTCTCAGATCCAGCGCATTGGATGGTTTGACAAAAAAAGACCGCCAGATCTTGACAGAAGATTATCGGTTGGGAGAGATTATTGATCTTCGGACGGACGAAGAAGTCAAGGGACGCCCGGATGTGAAGATGGAAGGTGTTACCAACTATCATTTGTCACTTTTGAATATAAGATTACCGGGCATCAGTCACGAAAAAGATGACGAAGAAACATATAAGTTGATTCCGGATATGAGAGATTTATATCGAAAAATTGTCGGAGATTCTTTTGCGATTGCTCAGTTAAAAGAAGTATTTTCTCATATTTTAAATGCACCGGAGGAGCAGTCGATTCTATGGCACTGCACCGAAGGAAAAGACCGCTGTGGAATGACATCGGCGCTATTTTTATATTTATTGGATGTAGATATGAAAACAATTTATGAAGATTATTTGTTTACTAATCAGGTGGTTGCAAGGAAAGCATCACGCTTCTATTGGATGATCCGAATCTTCAAGAGAGACCGGAAGCTGGCAGAAAAGGCCAGAGCAGCTTTTATTGCAGATCAGTCTTATCTTGAGGCTGCGCTGGATGAAATTACGCAGAAGTTTGGAAGTCTGGACGCTTATCTGGAGAGGCAGCTTGGAATCACGCCACAAATGCGGGAAAAATTTAAGGCCGAAGCATTGGAGCCTTAGAAGGAATTCCATGATTTAATTTTGGCATAATTCAATCATTCATAATAATGAGTCAGAGCGTAAGCAACGGAGAAAGAGGAGAGTTGTATGTATACATATGAAGAATTAAAAGAGTTTGTCGATCATTGTACGAGATGTGAATTATGTAAAACAAGAAATCACCCGGTTATGGGGAAGGGGAATCTGAACTCGCCTATTCTCTTTATTGCAGAAGCGCCGGGAAAGAATGAAGACCGTGATGGGATACCATTTACGGGAAGATCCGGTGAATTATTTGACCGGTTATTAAGTGAGATCGGTATGAGGCGAGAAGAAATTTATCTTACAAATATTGTGAAATGTCATCCGCCGAACAATCGGGACCCCAGACAGGAAGAGCAGGAATCTTGTATCCCTTATTTAAAATACGAAACACTGCTGTTGCGCCCTAAGATGATCGTTTGCCTTGGGAGAATTGCTGCGCAGCGAATTATACGTTCGGATTATCGCATTACAAGAGAACACGGAACTTTTCTGGAGCGGAAAGGAGTGTGGCTGACGGGAGTATTTCATCCTTCGGCAGCACTTAGAGATGAGACGAAGCTTCCGCTGATGCAGGAGGATTTCCGGAGAATAAGAAAGAAGCTGGATACCTGTGTTTAGGGCGTGTGCAAGAGCTGCTTGCGCCGGCTTTCCGATGGGGCAAGAAGCACTTTCTTGAAAAAGTGCGGCCACAGTATAGACTATTGGCGAGGAGGTAAGAAATACATGGAGTTTGGAGATCAGATCAGAAATATTCGAAAAAAAGAAAATTTAACACAAGAACAATTTGCAATCAAATTGAATGTCAGCAGACAGGCAGTTTCAAATTGGGAGAATAATAAAAATCTGCCGGATATAGGAATGTTGATTTTAATGTCCGATGTATTTCAGATATCTCTTGATCAATTAGTCAAAGGAGAAGATCATATGAATAACATGACGGAAAAAGTAATTAGAGATGGAAGCGAAACAAGAAGAGCAAGATTCAACATGATTACTACATTGATAGGTGGAAGTTTCCTCCTGATCGGAGTAATGCTACTTGTAATCAAAGGAATGTCGGTAGAGTACATTGACGCAGAGGGAATATTACATGAGAATTTCTTTTTAATACCAACAGGATTTTTATGTATGTTTTGTGGGCTCATATCCTTTGTGACAGTAGGAATCCGAACGATTGTGATTCGAATCAAAGACAAAAGGGAAAAGAAAAATGAGCAGAAGAATGGATGAAAAGGAAGACCGTTGGGATAAAGCTTTAAAAATCAAAACGACAGGAAGAGATGATTCGCAGGCGGATCAATATTATTATCCATATGAACCTACACCATATTCAGTGCTGGAGCGTGTGGCAAATACAGGACTGATTCGCAAAGGCAATACTTTGTTGGACTATGGATGCGGAAAAGGACGTGTAGACTGTTTTTTATCCTACCAGACGAGGTGTTGTTCTATAGGAATTGAATATGATGAGAGAATATATAAGAAAGCGGTTGAAAATAAAGCCTGCGCTGTTTCGGGAGCAAGGGTAAAAATAGAGCATGCCAATGCAGAACATTTTTTGATACCAGAAGAAGTAGATTGTGTTTACTTCTTTAACCCATTTTCGTTAGAGATTCTGCGACAAGTGATCCGCAGGCTTTTAGATTCTTATTATGAAAATCCGAGAAGGCTCCGATTATTTTTTTATTATCCATCAGACGAATATCTTTCTTATTTAATGATGGTTGATGAGATGATGTTTTTCGATGAAATTGACTGCAGGGATTTATTCCCGGGAAATGATTCAAGAGAAAGGGTTGTGATTTTTGAAATTTCCTGAAATAGGAACAGGTATAGTCAGTCAATAAAAAATGAAGTTGGAGAGGGAAGTAAAAGATGTCACAGGTACAGATAGCGTGGTTAGAATTCATATTGGTTGGTGGATTGGGTGTCACATTGACTTTATCCGGAATGATGGTCCATATTGTTGCTCGGAGAACAAATAAGCTGTGCACCAAACAGACAGAAGGGATTGTGACAATTATGTTAAGCTTGATTGTATTTATATTGATACAGATATAGGAAAGGTTTGTAGGTAGAGAGGAAAATTTATCATGTTGAAAAATAAAGTTGTAAACAGGATAGGGAAAATAATGGTGACAGCAGTGGTAGGCGCGATTTGCTTGTCAGGATGTGCTTCATCTGGCGGAGAAGAGTATCGTCAGCTGGATATGAATGAGGCAGTTGAAATGATGGAAAATGAAAAGGATTATATCATTTTGGATGTGCGTACGGAACAGGAATTTGAGGAACAGCATATTCCGAATGCCATCAATGTACCAAATGAAACAATAGGAACAAAGGAGATTCCTGAATTACCGGATAAGGAACAGCTGATCATGGTATATTGTCGAAGCGGAAATCGAAGCAAACAGGCTTCGGAGAAGCTTGTAAAGATAGGGTACAGCAATATAGTAGAGTTTGGTGGGATTAAAGACTGGCCGGGAGAGACGGTGTCAGGGAAATTTGATGTGGGAATGATGTCACAGCATCTATTTATTATGAAAGAGGTATTCTGTTTATCTTAATAGAAAGTGTTAAAATATATATAATATGCGAAGGCTCTGCTGAAAATGCAATTATGGATATATTATTGGATCATGAACTGCTCATTTTTCAGGGAATTGGAATTTCCGTTAAAGGATATCAAGGAAATCATTACTGGTCCCGATTTTGATAAAAGTGAGGCATTGGAACAACAGATTGAGTTGCTGATTCTAAAAAGGGAGCATCTAGATAATCTGATTCTAATGGCACGGGAAATAAAGATGTTAGGAGTGAAATAGATGGATTTTAAAGCATATGATACAAGAAAAATTGATGAATATAGGAAACAGGCCAAAGAACAGTGGGGTCAGACGCCTGCGTGGAAGGAATATGAAAAAAAGTCCAAAGGCAGAACCAAGGAAGATGAAAAACAGTTAGGTAATGATATTATGCAGTTGTTTGTAGAATTTGGTGCAATGAAGGAGATAGATCCGGCGTCAGAAGAAGTGCAGAAACAGGTAGCTAAATTGCAACAGTTTATTACCGATACATGCTATATTTGTACTAATGAGATTTTATTTGGTTTGGGACAGATGTACGCCGCAGGTGGAGATTTTACTACTAATATTAATGCTGTTGGTGGAGAAGGAACAGCAGTGTTTTCAGCAGAGGCAATCAAAATATACTGTGGGAAGTAGGTATAATATGGCAAATGACAAAATATTTTCAATGAAGTATTCAAAAGTGTATATCCGCTATTAATTGCAAAGGCTGAGAGAAAAGGCCGTAGCAAAGAGGAAGTGCATATGGTGACAACCTAGATGACAGGATATTCTTCAGAAGAGTTAGATAGTATGCTTGATTCTGAAATTACATATGCAGAGTTTTTTGAACAAGCACCAGCGATGAATCCAAATCGTGAACTAATCAAAGGTGTTGTTTGTGGTGTACGTGTGGAAAATGGTGAGGATCCAATGATGAGAGAGATTCGTTATTTGGATAAGCTGGTAGATGAACTGACCAAAGGTAAGGCGATGGAGAAGATCTTAAGAAAATAATGGGGCCTAGTAATATGGAATGGTTTGAAGAGGTTAGTTTAAAATATAAAAGAAAAAATCAAATCTTATTTTCTAAGGAATGTGAACTGTTTCAGGATCTTTCTTATATAATTAAGCACCAGAATCGTCGTACGATGGTTTTATGGGCGTTGAATTTGGCAGAGGAATCTGTTTGTGTCTTGGAAGAAAAGTATCCTAATGAGCATCGCCCTAGAACCGCATTGGAACTGATCAGATTTTGGGCGGCAGGTGAAATTAAAATGACTCAAGCTAAAAGAGCAATTCTTGATTGTCATGCGATGGCAAAAGAAATAACAATTCCAGAAGATATTGCTCTTTGCCATGCGATAGGACAGGCTTGTGGTGTGGTTCATACTGTGGGACATGCATTAGGGTATCCGATTTATGAGCTTACAGCTATTGTCCGAAGATATGGAATTGAAAATTGCAGAGTAGCTGTTGAAACCGGGGCATATGAGTATGTTGAAAAGTTGCTGTATTGGGAGAAGCATCAAACAGAATATGATGGGAAATGGGCTACTTATCTAAAATAGATATAGAATGGAACAAGCGAAAATGAGAATTCTAGTAGATGCGGATGCATGTCCAGTAGTAGGTATCGTAGAACGAATAGCAAAAGAATATGAGATTCCATGTATGTTACTATGTGATACAAATCATGTGCTTTCATCGGATTACTCAGATATCAAAATCATTGGTGCAGGAGCAGATGCTGTCATCTGCCACGGCACATTCTAAATTGACCGTTATATGCATAAGATATGCCGGAAAAAGCCGGAATTTGCACAGCGAGTACCACAATCGTACCACTAAGGAAGAATTTCGAGAGTCTTGATTTGACAAAAGGATAAGATATGATTAAGTTATACCGGGTTTTGACCAGGTATTTAAAAAAGTGGGGATTACCACTTTTGTGCTTGCTGCAAAGAGCAAGTTATGCCATGGTTTGCCTGAGTATTGCAAGTTTTTGGAAAAAGAAAGGACTCAAAATGGCAAAAAGTACGAAATTAAGCATTGCATTCTATGAAAGATATCTTCTGACTGTTGAAGAAGCTGCGGTGTATTTCCATATTGGATACAAGAAACTGCGGAAGATGGTTAAGGATTACGATGGGGCGAAATGGATCCTGCGTAATGGGAATAGAATTATGATCAAGAGAGAGCAGTTTGAGAAATGGTTGGATAATCAGAGTGCGATTTAGAAGTGAATATAAAATGATTTAAGGGAATCCGGTCAGCTGAACCAGAAGGGGAGGTTGGCCGGATTTGTGTATGATGAGGAATAAAAAATGTAAAACACAGAGCTTGCTTGAAATAAAAGAAATGAAATAAAAAAACACGTATTAGAATAAAAAATAAGATATTTACATACAATGATAAAATAAAATGCAAAAATATATTGCGTATTTATCTGAAAGGTGATATATTATGAGTGTGATAATGAAAAAGGAGTGTGTCAATATGAAGATACAGGCTGTGTTGATAGACGGATTTAAGAATCTTTCTGACGTTAAAATTACTTTTGACAATATTACAGCTTTGGTAGCACTTAATAATTTTGGGAAGTCTAATGTGCTTTCGGGTATTGATTTTGGATTGGCATTTATAAAAGCATCTATTGACGACAAGATGGAGATGATGGCCAATTCTAATCTTATTCCGATTAACCAGAGCATGCAGGGAAGAAATTATAAGTTTGAGGTAGAGATGGTAACGGAGGAAGCTGAGCAAGAGTATCGTGTGCAGTATGGATACGAGTTTTCTTGGCAGTGTGATGAGGATGAGGTTCCGGAGATCGTTTCTGAGTATTTGAGAATTAAATTGGATGATAAGGGACAGAAATATACGCAACTTATCAATAGAACAAAAGATGCTGCATTGTATAAACGTTCTGAGACAGGTAGATGTTCATCAAAAATTAAGGTGGATGCTTCGGAACTAGTTGTAAATAAGCTTAGAGCATATGATGATCTTTACTATACAGAAATTATAAAGAAACTGAATAGTATGAGAATGTACATGGAAAACAATTTGGATGCAAAGAGTTTCTACCAGCCAGATCCAATCATTCGTAAGGGTTTTGAAAACGAGATGATTAATGCAGATAATCTTCCGCGTATTATCTTTAATTTAAAGAAACAGGCTCCAGACAAGTTTGAATTGCTGAAAGATGTGTATTTTCAGTTGTTTCCGGATATTGAGGATGTTATTGTAAAGAGTTTTAAAATCAATGCATCGGAGAATGAACAGTTCCCTGAAGATGCACCATTCATATTTACAAACTCCATCTACGTTTTATTTGTTAAGGACAAAAACTTGGCGAATCCAGTTAACTTTTCAATGATGTCAGATGGTGCAAAGAGAGTATTTATGATATTGACAAAGATAATTGTATCTAGCGTCAACAATATATCTTTAGTAGCGATTGAAGAGCCTGAGAACTCAGTTCATCCAGGGTTATTCCAAGCATATATACAAATTATAAGCCAGTTACTAGATGATTGTAAGGTAATCATCACAAGTCATTCTCCGTATGTTATCAGTTATTTGAACCCTTCATGGATTCATGTTGGTATGAATAGAAAACCTGGAGTGGCCGAATTTTTTGCGTTTAAGAAGTTAGGTCAGAAACAGTTGGAGAATGATGCAGCTGGATTTAATATGAGTATGGGGGACTACCTGTTCTCAATGCTTGCTGACTCAGAGAGCAATATAAGCGATTATTTGGAGTGTGATGCTGATGAGTAAATGCCTTGTACTTTTTGTAGAGGGGGATACAGAAGTTGAATTTTACAAGCAAATAGTTGCAAATGCAAGAAAACTACACCCGGCGGGTAGATTCGATACTAACATTGAATATAGGAATGTCAGGGGTGTGGGTGGATTTAAAAGTATTGCTCTCAGAAAATTCATAAAAGAAATCAAGCCTAAATATGAGGATAACTGTGAATTTACAATCGTTCTTTGCAGTGATACAGATGTTTTTGATTTTGCTCCAAAACCGCCAATAAAGTGGGATGAAGTAAAGAAAGAACTTGCTAGTAATGGAGCTTCAAAAATTATACATGTACAAGCAAAGAGGTCAATTGAAGATTGGTTTTTGTATGACGTGGAAGGGATTTTAGGATTCTTGAGGCTGGGTAAGAATACGAAAGTATCAGGAAAGAATGGATATGATAAACTTCAACGTTTGTATAAGCAAGCCAATAAAGTTTATTATAAAGGAATACAGAGTAACGGCATGATTGGACGTTTAGACATTGAAAAGATTGCGGATGCAGCGAAAGATCAATTGAATCCTTTATATAAGGCTCTTGGCGTAGATAAAAACTAAATAAAAGTGGTATGTAAGAGAATTGCTCTTTACATAGAAAAAGCCAGAGGTAAACTCTGACTGATTCCCTTGCCAAAGAAGGTCTTTGGACTTATTTTTCTAGCAAACTAATAATACCAAAGAAAGCCTTCTTCTGCAAGGAGATTTTGCAAAGGAGGTATTGTGATATGGCAGTACATCATGGCGGTAAAGTCGGTAGTGCAGCTAGAAAATTAGCTAGTAAATCAACCAGCAAGAGTACTAAGAGTAAAGCTGGAAAGATATTGGCTAATCACAAGGTTAAGCACCATTGATTTGAGTAGCTGAGAATCACAGACCTGAGCATGTCTTAAAAAGGCTCTATTTATATTGGAAAATTTGTTCTGTAACGACATTAAAAAGTATCAGATAAGGAGAAAACGATATGGCACAATATTGTATTGCTCGCAAAAGAATTGTTAAATTTCAGATTCCTAACACGTATGACATAAATAAAATACAACTAGGTATTCCTGTAATGAATAAAGAAGCGGAAGTTGTTGGCTTAACGGAAGTTGGTGACATAGTCTTACCAGCAGGAATATTTGGACCCCAGAGTAGAAAAAATGCCTATGGATATTTCAATACAGATAAAACGAGACCCAAAGAACGCCGTTATGTTTCAACTAATTGGATCTATCCATTTGGTAATACCAATGCTTCTATGGTTGCAGCTGATATCTATAAGGAGTGTTATCCTAAAATAGAGGTAGAGGCATATGGAATAGAACTTCAATTATATGAAGATGAAAGTAAACAACAGTTTGTTATTGTAAATATGACAGATGAAATCAGAAAGAAGTATATGAAAGAAGCAATCAATTTGATGCTAGAAATATACGGTAAATGTTATGTTTATGATAGTGTGATTCGAATTGAAAATGCAATCAAACGAAAAAGATGTAACTGGGAGATACTTCCGCCTGGAGAAATGCCGAGTAGACATGTTGAAAAGCAGTTAAAATCAATGAATAAAAAAACAGACACATTTGATATTGCAAGATTGAAGCATATGGAAATGTATAATGCGACGACCATAGTGGAAGGTGTTAATGGATTTAAAGGGTATTACGCATATTTGTATGAGAATCATTGTGTACTGGAATCTGCTTTTTATGGAAATGCAACATATATCATTCCTAAAGAAAATTGGGAAGAGTTGAGTCAAAAGACAAAAAGAGAATTACTTGATGGAAAAAGACTCCTCGGAAAAATTGACCACACCGAAAAATGGAAGCAAAATGTTGAAAACACATTCAAAAAATTGGGAATTACTAAAAATTTGGTTGGTTAATGCTCTCAGAAATCATATGGGGCTGTTGCAAAAGTAGATAAATAATCTACTGGAACAGCAGCTCCCTTTCTTTGTGCATAAAAAAAGAAAGACTTAACCATTTGTGGAAATCTTTCTGGATTTTGAGCGTACTTTAACACACCCTGTTTATTTTTCCTGTTATTTATGATGCTTTCACTTTGAAGAAGTGATTTTGCGTTCGGTCATTTTGAATTTTTGCATGTAATTTATTGATGTTATAGCCAAAACACAATAAAAGAATCTCAAGTTTTACTTTCGTTTTTCCACGAAGCAGAAATCTTTGGAATTCATAATCATTTTTCAGGACTCCGAAAGCTCCCTCGACTTGAATGGAGCGATTCATACGATATTGAATTCCGAGTTTGCTTGTAATATTTTCATAGGATTCCTGGCGAAGTGAAATGAATTTTTTGGACACTCCCATGCGTTTGTTCCCTTTAGCGCGTGTGCATTTTTCTTTGTATGGACACCCTTCGCAGGATTCACACTCATACATTGTTACTTCTGATTCATATCCGTTTTTGCTTGTTTTTTTAGTTACATACTGTGGAATGAGCTTCTTTCCATTATGACAAATATAAGTATCGTTTTCTTCATCATATATCATATTTTCACGTTTGCTTATATCATTCTTGAAACTGCGTTTTTTCCACTTTTCATAAGTTTGAGGTTTTATATATGGTTTTTGACCATTCTTTTTCATATAATCATAACCTTCTTCGCTTTCATATCCAGCATCAGCTGTTGCTGTAGGATATTTGAAGCCCAATCTTTCTTCCATCCTTTGAAGAAATGGCACGAATGTCCATACATCATTCCTGTCAGAAAAGATATCTGTCGCAACAATATATTCACTATCTACTCCAATCTGTACATTATATCCTGGTTTCAGCTGCGCATTACGCATATGATCATCTTTCATATGCATAAAAGTAGCGTCAACATCTGTTTTGGAATAACTGTTACGATCCAGGAATCTTGAATTATGTAGATCATAAAGAAGCTGACGGTCTAAGAATCGACGAATCAATTCATGATATTTCTGATGGACACTTCTTCGTTTTCCGCGTCCATGCACGAACTCAACCCGATTTTCTTTGCAATAGTTATCTATGAAGTCAAAAATCTGTTGTAATTCCTGTGTCCGGTTCTCTTTTGTAATCGAGAAGTCTTTCATGTATTCCCTGTTTAAAAGGTTGATAAGCATCTCTATTTTAGGAAACATCTTTTCTTCCCATTTACTTACAGACTTTTTCCAGACAAACGTATATTTGTTGGCACAAGCTTCTAACTTTGTACCGTCTATAAAAACTGTTTCTTTAGAAAGTTCACCCATTGCTGCCAACAGGCGTACTAACTGATAAAACAGATCCTCACATGCTTCTGCAAGAAAGCCTGTACGAAAGCGTGCGATTGTACTGTGATCTGGAGCCTTTTGACCTGCAAGCAGCCACATAAAGTTAATATCTCTGCGGCAGGCTTTTTCGATTTTTCTTGTTGAATAAATATTTTGTGAGTAAGCATAGGTCAGAATCTTGAACATGGTCTTAGGGTCCACTGCTGGATTTCTACCTTTGGTAGAGTAAGCCTGATACAACTTTGTGTAATCCAATTCCTCCAATACATGGCTCAGCAGGCGAACAGATTCATCTTCAGGAACCAAACCTTCCAAACTTAATGGCAAAACCAGTTGATAAGAGTTGCCAAGTTCGGTATAATTTTTATGGTATTTTATTTTACTGGTCATAATTTATTATACCATGAATTGCGGACTCTTCGGAGTCCGCTTTTCTGTTATATGCGCAAAGAAAGGGAGCTGTTGCTCCGGTAGATTATCTACTTTTGCAACAGCCCCATATATTTTAGAAAATTGAAGAATTTTAATAAAAAATACTGATCATAGAGAAATGATTATCGATAATAAGCATTAATGAATTCATGGAGGTATAAGAATGTCTGTAAATACATATTTAAGTGATTTGGCTGGTGAGTTAGTATTGAGTACTACTGAAAAAAACAATATAATAAGGTCCCTTGATACAATTAAAAGAAGAGTAGATCGGTACTTTTCAGATGTGACAGATAAAAAGGTTTTTGGTTCGTATGTGCGTGGGACGATTTTACCGAGAAAGGCAGATGATAAATCAGATATTGATGTGATGATTGTCTTTTCTAATCCAAATGATTATAAACCGCAAAGTTTTTTAAATCGATTGAAAGGGTTTGCAGAATATTATTACGCAACATCAGAAATATATCAGTCGAGTCCAACAATAGTTTTAGAATTGAACCATATTAAATTTGAATTGACACCAGCTTATCAGTCTTATGGAACGTATTATATTCCAGATGGTCCATCTAATTGGATGTATACAGATCCAGATGGATTTTATAGTAAGCTTACGGAATGTAATGTTTACAATGATTCAAAGATAAAACCAATTGTCCGTTTGATTAAACATTGGAACATTCAAAAAAATTACAGAAATATGGCGTCATTTATATTGGAAAAGAAAATTGCAGAAGAAATGAAATACGCTTTTTTATCATGCACTTCATATAGTGACTATTTAAAGAGGGGGCTAGAAGTAATTAAATATGATACTGATAGTACTAGAGTAAATACTGCGATTTCCCATATTAATAAAGCTCTTGAATATGAAAGAGAGAATATGCCGTGTCCTGCATTGATAGAAATAAAAAAAGCATTTCCGGAGGTTTAGTTTTGAGTAATCGCGATGATATTAATGATTTATATAATTATTCTGAATTCCTGGGAAAATGGTGTTCGATTTTATTTTGGTTTAATGTAATAATTTCTTTAGGGACGTTATTACTAAATTCTAATATTCGGAATTTTTTTGTGTTAATTCAGATAATAGGTGGTGCTTTGTATATTGTCCTAAAAAGTATTGATGATGGGTTGTTTTGGTATAATGCAGAGTCTGCACGGCGAAAAAATAATATTCAAAAAGCATTTGGAATTATATTTTCAGAAATGGAAACAGACGGATATTATAACAATTCCTTAAAACCTTCAGTCACAAAATATGCAGTTAACACATTAGAAAGTAATTTTTTTAGCAAATATATAGCTGGAAAGATGCTTATTAAAAGTGCTTTGAAATCTATACTTGCAGTTGTGATGCAAATTCCGCAAGAACTGCGCATCCGTTCCAGAGGAACGGAGCGCCATTCCGC
>ENA-ORUU01000914-ORUU01000914.1-human-gut-metagenome-genome-assembly--contig:-NODE-914-length-19159-cov-7.83935_pt1 | contig 19159 bp, 20 predicted proteins | sample MGYA00242085_ERZ509221 | MGnify/ENA primary metagenome ERZ509221 (study PRJEB26280, sample SAMEA2338809) | human gut metagenome | biome: human gut; feature: human-associated habitat; material: faeces... | reverse complement strand
CGCTGCCAGTCACGACTTGAAGGAAACAATAGATAAGGATTATTGTGAATGTGGAATGCCGTTAGAAACAATTAGAGAGTCAGAAGCACCGTTAAAGGAACGAAGCGAACGTGTTTGAGGCGAACGCCGAGTTTGAGCGTAGTTCCTTTGCTTTTAGGTGATTCTGACTCTCTTAGTGTTTCTTATGGTATGGAACCTGAACAAGAAGCCTTATCTATTGTTTCCTTCAAGGACTGAGAGGCCGCTTCCCCAGTTAATAAATTAAATCCCAATTTTAGCAAGCGCTGCCCCATCCCCAACCAACGTCACATCATTATGCAGCTGGAGAATAGAAGCCGGCACTTCCGGTGTGACCGGGCCGAAGAAAGCACGCTCTACGATATCTGCCTTGTTTTCTCCATTCACTACTATCAGGATCTTCTTTGCCTGCATGATTGTCTTGATTCCCATCGTATATGCCTGTTTTGGCACATCGTCGGCAGATGCGAAGAATCTCTTATTTGCCTCAATCGTACTCTCTGTCAAATCTACACAATGTGTTTCCTTTTCAAATGCTTCTCCCGGCTCATTGAAACCGATATGTCCGTTATGTCCGAGTCCGAGCAGCTGAAGATCCACACCGCCCAGTGAACGGATCAGTTCTTCATATCTTCCGCATTCTTTCTCCGCATCCGGCTCCATTCCGTTCGGAACATTGGTCCGTTCCGGATCAATATTCACACGGTCAAACAGATGTTGATGCATAAAGTAATAATAGCTCTGATCATTCGTACGTGGCAATCCCTTGTATTCATCCAGATTTACTGTCGTAACCTCTGAGAAATCCAGATCTCCCTTGTTATACCATTCAACCAGCTGATCATAAGTTCCGATTGGCGTAGATCCTGTTGCCAGTCCCAGTACACAGTTTGGTTTCATAATCACCTGTGCAGAGATGATATTCGCTGCTTTCCTGCTCATGTCCTTGTAATCTTTTGCTTTGTAAATTTTCATAAGTACAACCTCCCAATTGTATTTTTTACTTTCTTTTCAAAATCACTGCTTTTTCAAAATACTCCGGCAGATGAAAATTCGGCCGTTCGCTTTCCACGCATCTGTACGCTGCATAATGTTCGTATTCCTTTGTTTCACAAATTTTATAGAAATTGCAACGGAAATCGGATCCTTCCTGTAAATTCAATTTCCCGTATACCTGTTCCAGTATTTCTATCGGAAGCATAAGATTCACATTCCATTGCTCTTCCTGTATTTCTGCGCTACATTTCATCTTCCGTATCTGATCCGGCGTAAATGGTATCCGGTTCATCTTATTCTTTCCATAACATGCAAGAAGTGCACCATTTGCATTCATTTCGAAGTTAAGATAAATATCATCTGCTACCGTATCATTTCCTTTAAATTGAAAAAAAGCCTCCATAGCACTGTCTTTGTAAACCGGATCCTGATCTTCTTTATAAACCCGGAGAGGATCCTTCTCCTCACACACAAGTTTGATATACAATCCTTCCCCCGGAACGAATCCAATATACCCATAAGTTTTTGCAATCTTCTCTGTTCCCCATAACAGATTTTCAATTTTAAACAGCTCTACTGATTCTAATAACTCTTTATTTTCTATCAACCGAACTTCCATATGCCGACTCCTGTTGCATAGTTAATGGCTTCTATCTCAATCTAGCAAATATACCGCAGAAAAACAAGATTGTATAAAATCAAAGAGACAAACGTACAAAAAAATAAACCAATCGTGACAGCTATAAATCTCTTTCCGTCCACTTATCCGATATATCTTTTACCTCTTTTATTTCTGTTCATGTAGAAAACATAAAAATCTATCCACTCCACCTCCTATCTTTTGTACTCCACTCGGTCTTTCGCCTGTAACTTCAGATACATCATAAAAATCGCCATTTTGACTCTTTTCCGTTTTCATAAAACTGTCGCTTCCAAATATATCTTTCTCGATTCCTACATACTCATCTCCCCAGTATGTACACTCCTCCGGCTTTATGTTATTTTCAGTACATATTTTTTCTAAAATCACATTAACATTATCGCTTTTACTCGTAACTCCCACTTCAAGATATTTTGCATCACAGGTTGGTGCAACATCTATTCCGTATTTTTCCCCTGTTTGTTTAGCAAGGTAAATCAATCCACTAAGTCCATCTTCCATTCCATGTTCTTTCAAAGTCTCTCTCAAACATCCAAGCTCATCTTCTTGCATAAACAAATTATCGCCTCTCTGATTTTCTACCATAAGATCAATTTTACAATAATTCGGTCTGCTAAATACTATGTCCGTATCAAAATCATATTTCTCTTTTAATGTTTGATGAATTTCAAAACAAATCTGATGGATTTTTAAAATCTCACCCTTGTCCGGAACCATATTTTTAAATATATATGGTATTCCATCCTTAAAGGAATAATTGTACGCACCTCGCCCCAATCCAAGATAAAGATTTTTCAACTCTTCCTCTGCAAAATAACTCTCAATTTTTCCGCCTGCGATATTTTCAATAGTTGTCCCGCTAACAATGATTAATTTTATCCCTTTTTGTAACAGAGGGCGCATCGCTGCAACTGCCTGATCTACAGGTGCTCTTCTCGACATTACAGCCGTTCCATCCCAATCAAAAAATATAGCTTTATATTTTTTCAACATACTGATCTCCTTCGCATTTTAATGTTATATTTTTTTCGCCAATCCAAAAATTGATTCTATCTCCTTCTATAATCTTAAACCTTGCTTCCTGCTTTGATACAGTCACTTCCAGTAACGTTCCTTTTCGTTTGATCCTGAATCTATATTCTTCCCATTCTTTCGGAATTACAGGTTTAAAACGCAATTTTGAATCCTGACATCGGACTCCTGCAAAACCATTCACAATTGCCTGCCATGTACCTGCCATATTTGCTGCATGGATTCCTGCATAAAAATTATTATGATAGTCATCCAAATCCATTCTTGCCGATTGGGAAAAATATTTATAAGCTTCATCCAAATATCCGATATCACAAGCAACTATTCCAAATATGCATGTTGATAATGAAGAATGATGTAACGTCACTTCTTGATAAAAATCATAATTTCTTCTTATTTCTTCTTCCGTAAATAAATTGCTATATAAATACATTCCCAATATCGCATCTGCCTGTTTTGACATTCTATGGCGCATTATAAATAATGGATGATAATTTTCATAAAGCCATGCACGTTTTTCCGGCGGTATCTTAGATTCATCCCATGGTTTTCTCATCATAAATCCATCATCCATTGGATATATTTGACGTTTTTCATCATACGGAAAATACATCTTCTCAATAATCTGATTCCACATTTCTATCTCTTCTATAGAAAAATCTATTTTTTCTTCCAAACGAGATAATTCTTCCGGTGCATTTTCATTCAAATAGCTCACTGCTCCTACAGCATCTCTCAAATTTTCACGCGCCATGAGATTTGTGTAAAAGTTATTGTCCACCAACACATTATACTCATCTGGTCCTGTTACATCACAAATACAGTATCTTCCATCTTTGCATTCTGCAAAGCTTCCAACATCAGCCCACACTCTTGCTGTTTCTATTAAAATTTCTGCTCCTTTTTCTTTGAGATACTCCACATCTCCACTAACCTGTAAGTAGAGCGATAATGCATACGCTATATCTGCATTGATATGATACTGTGCTGTTCCCAACGGATAATATGTCGAAGCTTCTGCCCCATTAATGGTACGCCATGGATATAGTGCACCTTTCATGTGTCCTAATATTCTTGCTCTTTCTCGCGCCTGATCTAGTGTTCCATATCTGTAATCAAGCAATTTCTTTGCAACTTCCGGTTCTGTGTATATCAAAACCGGCAGTACATACATCTCTGTATCCCAGAAATAATGTCCTTCATATCCTTCACCAGAGAGTCCTTTTGCTCCCATTCCTGTATGTCCGTCTCTCCCTGCTGCTTGAATAATATGGTACAAATTAAAGTGAATTCCTTGTTGTACAGCTTCATTTCCCTTGATTTCTACATCCGCTATTTTCCAAAAGCTTTCCATATATTCTTTCTGATATTTTTCCAGATAAAGACCGCCATCCGTTTCTGCCGCTTCTAATTCTTTATTCACAAATGTTTCCAACTCATTTTTTCCCATATCAAGCGCAGTTGAATAACAAATAAATTTATCTAATTTTACAGTTGTTCCCTGTTCACATTCCACAGATACCGAAATTTCTGCCATCATCTCTTTTATGTCTTTTTGCCAGGACAACTCTTTTATTAAATCATTGTTTTTCCATAACACATGAGAACTTCCACATGCCATTGTCAATTGACTTCCCTTTGTTGTGCCTTCATAATACATTTTATTATTTTTTGCCCACATTTTGTCTGGATCCAGCCTACGTCCAAAAGGACCATAATCAACAATCGGATTGGTTTTCCTTGTGTGATTTTCTACATCTGTCTGCATTTTTGAGACAAATTGAATTTCTCCCGAATAGTTTAATGGTGTTACCCTATATGAAATTAACATTATATTTTTTCTGGCAAATGAAACCAATCGCAAAATCTGAATTCTTGTTTTTTTCCCTTTCGGAGATATCCAAATAAGTTTTCTTTCCAGAATCCCTTCTTTCATGTGAAGCACTCGTTCATACTCTTCCACTGTACCGTCCATCATGTCAAATTTTTCGTCAGCAAGTATTACGTGTGTTTCTTTCAAATTCGGCAAATTTAAAAGAGACTGACTTAAAAGTGGAGAACCAAAATTAGCTTCTCCATAACGTATTTTTTCGCTTTCATAGAATCCATTCACAAAATTGCCTTCTAATCCGGTATCTATGTCAAAATCATAGGCTTCCTCAAAAGTTCCTCTTGTTCCAATATAACCATTAGACAAGGCAAATGTTGTTTCGTTCCGATAATTATTCTTTATATCAAATTCCGTTTCTGTAATATCCCATACCTGAATCGGATAAATTGGTCGTTTATCTGTATCCATTTATTTCTCCTTATATTGAACTCTTCTTAACGCACCTTCCAGAAAATTTCTTCATCTTTAATAAAAGCCATTAAAAATTCATATGCATCTGGTTCTAAAGCCGTTTCATGTTTCAAAAGTGCCTGATATTTTAAATTATTAATCCCTCTGGCTTTTTTCATCTCTTCTGGTAATTCCAGTATCATTCGTTCTTCCCATTTATAATTACTGTTTTCTTCCAACCCCTGCGGACAACTAAATACCGCTGTATCTCTTTCAGGCCAGTTATCATCCCCCGCACAGGAATGAATCAATCCACAAAATACCTTCGGTTCGTATCCGTTCTTTTTATTTAATATATCCAGAACTTCGCATACAAAGTAATACAATCCTGAATGATCTCCATGCATATCATATTCGGATGTTGTAAAAATAACATCCGGTTTCTTTTCCTCCAACAACATTTCTAAATCTTTTTCAAATGTTATGCGATTATAGTCTCCATGTTTTCCATATTTTTTCATATGAAATTCGACTTTATCCTCTAACCCGTACGTTTCTCGTGCACAAGATGAAGGATAAATTTTCTGTTCATTTTTTTCATTATACAGATGTGTCAAAAAGCTTTCCCTTTCCGGCATTCCAGTATCTGCATACCCCATAATTTCAAATGATTCTTTATTGCTTCCAAGTGTTTCCAATCCCGCCAGACTTTCTTTCAGCCTTGCATAACCTTTAGAGTAATCTATACAGCCATAATCACCATTTGTTACCATCACAACCGTATATGGAACATTGTTCTGTTCACATACTCTGATTACTCCTGCCGACATCAAGATTTCATCGTCCTGATGCGGCACAATAACCATTACATTATTACACTCTTTTTTGATATCCAGATTCATTGTCTTCATTCTCATATTTAATCTTTTCTTTACCCCTTTACTGCGCCTGCTGCTACACCGGCAATAATATATTTCTGCATAAACACATAGAAAATCATAAGTGGTGCAACTCCCAGCATCAACATTGGGAATAATGCTGTCCAATCTGTGGCAAACTGTCCTATATTTCTTGTTACCTCTTGAAGAATGACATCATTTTCTCTGCTCTGCAAAAACAAAAGTGGTGTCATAAATTCGTTCCATACATTTAATGTCACGATAATTACAACGGTAGAAATAACCGGTTTTAATAAAGGCAGTACTATCAGGAAAAATCTTTTAAAAACAGAACACCCATCAATTGCTGCAGCTTCTTCCAATTCTTTTGGAATTGTCGATTCAATAAATTCTTTAAACAAAAATACAGCTTGCGGCGTATTAATGGCTACATCTACCAGAATAACAGACCACAAAGTATTCATTAGACCGAAGCCTTTTACAATTTTATACAAACTAACAATGTTCATCTGAAACGGAACAATCAGTCCTGCAAGGAACAGAAGAAAAACTCTGGTTCCCATTTTGGACTTTGTTCTTGCCAATGCATATCCTGCCATAGATCCAAATATAACAATCAAAAGAACTGCTGTTGCAGTAATAAATAATGTATTTCCAAACGCTCTTGGGAACTCCATATTGACCCATGCATTCACATAGTTATCCAACCTGAGTACTTTAGGCAAGCCAAGCGGATTTGCTGTTGCCTCCTGCGAACTTTTTAAAGTTGTAACAATCAGATAATAAATTGGTATAAACCAGATTACTGCAATCAGGATCATAAAAATTTCAGTAATCGCAAGATTTCTTTTTTCTTTTCTCATTGTATTGCCTCACTCCATTTTCCCATTAATTTTGTTACTATTGCACTGATTGCAAGAACGATAATAAAGAAGCATACACCAAAAGCTGAACCTGTACTGTAAAATCCTTCTGATATTCCTTTTTTCATCATAACTGTCATAACTGTCTGTGTTGCATCTCCAGGTCCACCTGATGTCATAGAATAAATAATATCAAATACTTTCATTCCACCAATCAATCCTGTAACAATTACAATTTTTACCGATGGACACATTAATGGTAATGTTACATACATAAATTTTTTCAGTCCATTGGCTCCATCAATTTCTGCCGCCTCATAAAGATCTGGTGAAATACTCTGTAAGTTTGCAAGGAAAATAACCATTGCCCATCCTGTCCATTGCCAAATCTGTGTTAAAATTACAGAATATAATGCATTTTTCGATGTAAAGAAATTCAATGTTCCCAGACCCAGCTGATGTAAAATATTATTAATTAATCCAAAATCCGAAGACGACATAATAAAATTCCATAAGTACCCTATAATCAGGGAACTAAATACTGCCGGGAAGAAAAATACCGCTCTTAACAAATTTCTGCTTTTTAATTTCTGATTTAATACAAAGGCAAGCGGCAATCCGAGTAGTGTTTGAAAGCCCGTTAATAAAATTGCATAGATAACGGAATTCTTAATAGCCGCCAACATTACCGGCGTTTGCAATACTTTTATATAATTCTTTAATCTCACAAAATGAAGATTTATGGGATTCATGTCTGTGTAGTCTGTAAAACTATAATAAATCGTATACAAAAACGGGGTAATGCTAAATAACAAATATATGATCAGTGCTGGTAAAATGAAAATAACAAAATATTTCCCAAGCTCACCAGCCCGTAATTTTCTCTTTTTTACCATTTTTATTCTCCTAAAAAGTCAAAAGGTGCCTTGCGCCACTTTGGACGCGAGAGGCACCTTATTCATTCTTCCTACTGTATCTTATTTTTCAAGTAATTCTTTTACTGCAGAATCAACATTCTTTAATGTTGTATCCAGATCCTGTTCTCCGAGAAGATATGACTGCATTTCTGTTCCATATGTTTCGTGTGCACTTGCTGCATCTCCCCATTCATTCCATGGACAATATACATTACCTGCTTCCAACGCTTTTGATGCACTTGCATATTCTTCCGGTAATTCAAATTTAGCTCCTTCAAGATAAGAAGAACCACCCTGATTATCTTCCCAGAACGCCTTCTGACCTTCCTCTGTTGAAAGTGCTTTTAATACTTTCATTGCTGCATCTTTATTTTTTGATGATTTGTTTACTGCAAAACCACATCCCGGTCCTCCAATCAGCCAGCCATCACTTGCTTTCGTTCCATAGAATGGCATCATATCAACCTTAAGATCCGGATTTTTGTCTTTAATAGTATCCAAATCCCATGGACCGGAACAGAACATTGCAGCTTTTCCAGTTGCAAATTCCTCAAGAGCCTGATCATGGTCAATACCTACCATATCCTTCGTGTATACTCCATCCGTAATCATCTCTGACCATTTTTCAAGATACTTATTCCAGTTGCCTTCTAAAGTGGTTTTTCCATTTCTGTATTTTTCTCCGAAATCTTTTCCTTCATCTGTTGAAAGATATTCTGCTGTTACAAAAGCCATCGAATTCTTTAACATCGGTTCCCATGATTTCAATCCTGCTGCTAACGGTTTAATTCCAAGATCTTCAAATTTTTTGCATACGTCCAAATATTCATCAAAGGTTGTTGGCAATTCGATATTGTTCTGCTCGAATAATTCTTTATTAAAATATGTTCCTTCAAACCAGCTGATTCCAGGTAATGCATATACATCTCCATCATAACTATATACATTTGTTCCTGCATCAGAATATTTCTTTCCAAGATCATTTACTTTTTCCAAATAACCTAATTTTGCATGTTTCAATGCAGATGCAGGTGATTCACAAATAATGTCCGGTCCTTCTTCCGCTGAAAGTTGTGTATCAACAACCGTATCATAATTTGAATTGTCAATAAACTGGAACTCAATTTTCACATCCGGCACTTCCTTTTCCAGATAATCCAGAAGTGTTTTCACCGTATCTTCATTGTTCCAATATGTCATTCGGATTTTGGTTTTACCATCACTTGTTTTTTCCGAACTACTATCAGAACTTTTGCCACACCCCATTGCTAATCCTGTTACCATTGTGGCACATAACAGAACGCTTACAATTTTTTTCTTCATATCTTTTGTCCTCCTCTATTTGCTTTTATTATAGTTTTTAACCATATATATTAAAATTGTACATTTTTTTGATTTATAACATTTTTTCAAGAAATGTTTTTATGAAAAAAGCGGGAAGCCATTATCCGACTTCCCACTTTTTATTTATTCTCTATCTCTTTTCTGATTTTAATGGAGAAACAAACCATCCCCTCATCCGTAGTTGAACTGTACAAGCCACACTCTTCATCATAATACATTCGAATTCTTTCACGGATATTATAAATCCCATATCCCTTTCCCGGAATATTTAAAATTCTTTCCAATTCTTCACCAACTACCTTTGGTCCATTATTATATACATGAAATTCGAGAAATTCTTCACCGTATATATACTCTATCTTTATTTTTCCTCTTTCGGATTCACACAAATCTGCTCCATGACATATTGCATTCTCAACAATTGGCTGTAATAAAAAGTTCGGCATCTGACACTCTCCCCCAGCTTCATCCAGCTGATACTCTACATCAAAATTGTTTTCATGTGATTTTAGTTGAATTTGCAAGTATGCTTTAATATTTTCCAATTCATTTTGTACAATCGTAATCTGTCTTCCGCCATTCAATGCTGTCCGATAGAATGTTGCAAGAAGACCTGTAATTTCTGCGATATCATCCTGATCTGATCTTATTGCCTTCCATTTAATGCTAGATAAACAATTATACAAAAAATGAGGATTCATCATCGCCTGCAATGCTTTCAATTCTTCTTTTCGCTTTTCCAATCCTAACTGGTACATATCCTGCATCATTTGATTTATTTTCATACACATTTCGCGAAAGCTTTCTGCCACAACTCCTATTTCGTCAGAATACCCCTGCTCTATCTTTAGCTCAAAATTCCCCCTGCTAATCTCTTCCGCTCCATGTTTTAGTTGAAGAATTCTTGTACTTAAAATTTTAGAAATCACACTCATCATAATCAACGCAACCGCAAGGCACAATCCCATTACCAGTACTGTCGTTGCCATAATTTCTCGAATTTGCTCCGAAATTTCCGATTTATCAATATAATAATATAATTTCCAACCATTATCCATTTTCTCAGATGTGGCTAATATATATTTTTTAGTTTCGTAAATCCTTTCTTCCCGATTTTCTTCAATATGTTGATAAATATTTTTATTTATTTCTCTATCTTTAATTGTTCTTTCCGTAATCTTCTTTCCATTTGCATCCACTAAAAGTATTCCATTATTCAAATAACTTGATTGAAAAAGTCCATCTAAAAATTCATCTGCAAACACTTCTAATCGCATATATCCAATTGCCGTTGACGAAGTCGCCGAATCCAAAATCATTCGTGTCGCATAAATCCGGTCATCTTTAACACTCCACTCTGTTTTAAAGTTATTCTGGTTTTTTCTGAACCAACTTCTCTTTTCTTTCCCTTCTAATGGTTTCAAAAAACTTCCCAATGACTGTTTCACATATGGAGAATAGATTTCAATTCCCTTTATCTTATCATCACTGGCTATAAAATACCAAAATGTGGGCTCTACAGAATCGTTCATTTCTTTTACTAACGCATTTCTGTTTTTCAATCCATTTTCCAGACTTCCTCTTAACTTTGCATTATATGATAAATATTTAATATTGTCAGTTTCTCGTTGAATATCATTTTGCAAACTGTAAGAAATTGCATCGACATTGCTTTCCATTGTATGCTTCGTCTGTCTTATCAGATTTTTTTTAGATACATAATAAGAATACATGCCAAGTACTAAAATTGGCAATATAACCAATATCAGATAACTGATAATTAATTTTTTTCTGATAGATGCCTTTCCGTAATACCAATTCCATATTTTTTTCATATTTTTTCTCTCAATTGCTTAGGTGTAATTCCATAATAATTTTTAAACAGTTTATTAAAATAAGATTGATTTTCATAACCACACGCTTTAGCAATTTGAACAATTTTTAATGTTCCTTCTTCAAGCATAACTTTAGCTTTCATCATCTTCACGTCCGTTATATATTTTACCAATGTCTGTCCGGTTTCCTTTTTGAATATATAACTAACGTATGCCGGTGTTAAATTAACATTTTCAGCTACATAATTCAAACTTATATCTTTCGCATAATCTTTTTCTATCAGATTTTTAATTTTATGAATAATCCTTGAGTCATCTTGCTTTTCTACCGCTAACGAATCCAGCATCTTATCTATAGATTCTCCATAAATCTCCAACATTGTCTTTGCATTTTTTGCACGAAACATTCTTTCTGATGAAGCCAGTACCTCTTCCATCTTTATTTTCGGAGATTTATCATACAATGATTTTATGATAGAATACAATATATTTTGCAAATATAATTTACTGACTTTATCTAATGACAAAATCGTTTTCTTCAATAATTCATTTTGTTTTTTTATCAATTCCAAATCCATGGAGGCAAAAGCTTGTTCCAATTTTTTACCGGCACTTTCTACGTCCGAAGCATAATATTCCGTCTCACTATAATATGATTTCACCCTGATTATCTGATTGTCATAACCAAATATCTCACTTTGTATTTTATGGATTTTAACCAGTTGTTCCTCTAATTTTGCATCATTATCTATCAAATCACTAATAATCATTACCGCTTCACTATGAGTTTCCTTATGTAAATCCATCAATAGTTTTTCTGCCTGCTCTTCCAACTGGTTTCCAGTAAGATACTTTTTTTCTTGAACCAACAGATATGCTTCATTCGGATACATATTAAAATATAATACATTTTTCCCCATATACATTTTCAAAAAATGAGTAAATAACTCTTCGTGTTCTTCAAAAAAATTCTCTGCAAATTCAACATCTAACAACTTACATCCTGTATTACTTTGTTCAAAAAGTATCTGATTTACTTTTTCTCTGTCATCAGCAGCAATATGCGCTCTATTAAATATCTTATAAAATAGATTTTTACGATTTTGAATTTCCGCATTTTGTTTTAGCTCATCTTTTTTATTATCATCATTAATTGCTTGTATGACGGAAACCATTAACTTTTGAAATTCTTCAATCTCTATAGGTTTCAACAAATAACTTACGGCATTTGCTTCCAATGCCTGTTTTGCATAATCAAATTCCCCATAGGCGCTATAAATAATAATTTTAATCTCCGGCCATCGTTTATACACTTCTTTCGCCAATTCTAGGCCATTCATAACAGGCATTTTTACATCAGTAAACAAAATATCTATTTTGTACTTTTCAATACATTGCAATGCCTTTTTTCCATTTGCTGCTTGCACGATTTCTAATGGATACTTATATTTCTTTATAAGCCAGGAAATCCCTTCTCTTTCTTCCCGTTCATCATCTACCAGTAAAATTTTCATCTCTTCATTCCTTTATGCTAGTGTATTCCCATATATTCTTGTGCATTTTGCACATATTTTATATAGTATACTCGCTATTTTATGAAATATCAAGCACCCATACATAAAAAAAACCGCCAGTGCAATGCACTGACGGTTTTCAATATTCAATATTAGTCCTGTACGTATGGCATAAGAGCGATGTGACGTGCTCTCTTGATTGCTACTGTAAGAGCTCTCTGGTGCTTAGCGCAGTTTCCAGTAATTCTTCTAGGAAGAATTTTTCCTCTTTCAGAGATGTACTTTCTTAATTTTGCTGTATCCTTGTAATCGATCTCGTTATTCTCTTTTCCACAGAATACGCAAACTTTTTTTCTTCTGCGTCCGCCGCCTCTTCTCTTGAAGCCGCCTTCTGGACGATTTCCTTTATCGTAAGCCATTTTGGTTTCTCCTTTCAACAAAATGAAATGCGGCAAGTACCACAGCATGGTACTATTGCCTAATTAAAAGGTAATTCCTCATCAATTCCATCCGGAATGTTCATGAAGCCGTCACCTGCATCAGATACTGGTGTGGCTGGTGCCGGAGCCGGTGATGGAGCTGCCGCACGGAAACTTCCTGCATTTGCGTCGCTTACTGCCTTGCTTTCAGCAAATTCCTGATCTTCTACAACAACATCTGTTGTGTATACTTTCTGACCTTCTTTATTGGTATAGCTTCCTGTCTGAATACGTCCGGTTACAATAACCTTCAATCCCTGACGGAAATATTTCTCAGCAAATTCTGCACTTCTTCCGAAAGCTACGCATCCGATAAAATCGGCCGACTGCTCTCCGTCATTGTTACGTCTGAATCTGCGGTCTACAGCTAATGTATATCTTGCGATCGCTGTAGAATTCTCACCCTGTGAATATCTTACCTCAGGATCTCTTGTCAAGCGTCCCATCAAAATTACTTTATTCATATTATACCTCTACTTCCTGCTTATGCATCCTGTCTAACGCATAAAAATCTGATAACGTTGTCCATAATGCGAATTCTCTGCTCGATTTCGCTTGGAGTCTCAGCATCAGACTCGAAGTGGATGAAATAGTAGTATGCTTCTTTCATCTTCTGAATCTCGTAAGCTAATCTCTTCTTACCCCATTCATCAACGTCAGAGATCTGTCCACCGAAACGTTCAACTAATGCTTTCACCTTTTCGATTACCTGAGCTCTTTCGTCGTCTTCGATTTTTGCACTGACAACAACAGCTAATTCATATTTGTTCATGTCGTCTTGCACCTCCTTCTGGTCTTTTGGCCCCCGCTCATCTTATGTGGGAGCAAGGATTTCTGTCTCTATTTTAGGACAGAATTATTGTATCACGAGTTCCTATGTTACCATAAAGTCTCGATTTTTTCAAGCTTTTTTCTTCAAATCTTTTGTATTTTTTTCTACCAATTTGCGGGCGATCATGATCTGATGTCCGCATCCCATACATTTCAGTCGGAAATCTGCTCCAACCCTTAGTATCTCCCATTCTTTACTTCCACATGGATGCGGCTTTTTCATTGTTACCACATCTCCTACTTCATAGGTATATTCTTTCTTCATCACTGTTTCGTCTCCTCCTCTTTTACCCCTCTTACAACAAACCGGTGATTATCACTGGCACTGGTACAGGTCGACAATGTAACGATCGTATCTGCCGTTGTCACTTCCACGCCGGTATTATACAGAGAAGTACTCTGCGTCATATTCAAAAATTCCTGATATTCTTCATCTGTTTCAAATGTTGTCTGATACGATTCCGAAGTGTCGACTACCTGTCCTGCCGAATAAATATGATATTTCAGAATTCTTCCATCAACGGTATATATGTAAAAATATGGATTATTCTTCCAGAATTCACGGGTATCATAATCCTGCAGGTGACGGAACATCGAACCGTCCCGCATTCTATGTCCATATATTACAGAGTTTTTATCCGAAAAATCCTTTTGATTGTCAACATTCAGGAAGATTGCTCCCAGCGTATTTTCGTTAGACGAAAATGTTTTCTTCAGATATTTACTGTTATCCGTTCCCTGAACAACCGGATAATTGATCTGACTCGGCTCATCCGGGAATCTGATCCATGCGATCGTATCCGGATTGATCTCCAACAGTTTTTGAAAATCAACAGAAAATGTATCATCTCCGTCTTCACTATGATTTTTATCTTTATCATTTTTATTCTTATCATCCGTCACCGCAAGTTTCCGCACTTTATCATACTCACTTCTTCCATCCAGATAACCTTTTCCGATCTTAAACAGTTGAAAGCCCGACACGCAGAATACGATCAGTGCGATCACAAGAATCACATTGGCGATTATATTCCCTTTTTTCTTCCGCCTTCTTCCTCGGTGATGTTTTTTTCTTTCATTGTCTGCATTTTCATTTCTCATTCCGGATTCGATTCCTCCCTGTGCTGTTCTATTTTCTTTACTTTTTCGATTCCATAATCTCTACGATCGTCTTTTCCGTCCCTGTCATTCCTGGGGATGCGATCATTCCCATGTACTTCATAGTTGCTTCCGGGGTCCTGCCGTTGATTCCATGAATATTTTCTATGCAGATATCATCCATTGCCATATCTGTTGCACGGAATGCTGCATCTACTGCCACGATCCCTTTCATCGTACATCCGTGATTGCCTCCGTCACAGATCATTCCGGTCAGACCGCTTGCCATATTCTGAATCACTTTTGTATGTTTTTCTCCATCCGCTCCCTGCAGATATGCCAGTCCACAGGCCATCCCGGTTCCGGCTGCAATCCCGCAGCCGCAAAATGCCGATAATCTTCCTGAGTACTCTTTGATATACATTGTAATCAGATAGCTGAGTGCAGTTGCTCTCCACAGGGTCTCATCATCCGTCTTATCTTCATTGGCATGCCGGTACGCATACAACGGCATCGTCGCAATGATTCCGTGTGCACCGCTCCCGGTAATGCTCATAGCCGGTCTGGAAAGGCCCAGAACCCTGGCCTCTATCGCACCGTTACACAGTAATTGTGCCGTCTTAAGTGCATCCCTGGATATGATCCGGTTGCCATTCTCACGATAAAGTTTCTTTGCGAATACTGCCCTGTCCGAAGCCAATCCTTCTTTTAATAATTCCAGATTCATCGTATACGCTTTTTCTATAAACGCAATCTCTTCAACCGGAACTGTATTTACATATCGAAGAATCTCTGCCAGGGAATATCCGTGAATTACCGGACGTGCCTGCTTTTTCCGGGATTCATCCCTGTACATCTTATCTTCTGTCTCAAATATTACAATGCCGTCTTTTTCTATCTTTACGATATTCGTATGTGCATCCCGGATCATCACCTTACACCGGTTATTCTCCGTTGTCACCACGGCATCGATCGTGATCTCGGATCCGACATGATCCATAACCACTTCCACCAGACCGTCGCTCACCATCTGCGCCGCTTTCTCATCATCTTCCGGTGTGATATCTGCCAGCGATTCCAGTCCTTTTTCCGCATCTGCCGCTACCGCCCCAAGTGCCGCCGCATAATAGTTGCCGAATCTCTCCGAATTAGGAATTCCACAGGTAAATGCATTCTTGTACATACCGGAATTCAATGCCACATGTACATTTACAATCTTACCTTCCGTATATTTCTTCGCACTTGCCACGGCAAATGCGATAGCTCCCGGCTCGGTCACGCCAAGTGCCGGTTTCATATCTTCTCTGATCAGCTCCGTCAGCTTCTGCATATTCTGCCTCCTCCCCGTTATCAACCCTGTTCTACGAAATTAACATTCTTATCTTAACACATCCACCACAGTTTCTGCACTTTTCTCATCTAAAATCTTTAGAAATTTTAATACTCTGTTTATTGATTTTTCCTATTCCCGGCGTATGATTAAATGTATATTGCAAGTACTATTTTAAGAGGTGAATGAATTGAAACTAAAAGACAGATTTATACGTTTTATGTACGGAAGATATGGTGTTGATTCCTTTGGCAAATTTACCATCTGGGGATCCCTGATCCTTATGCTGATCGCAGGATGGACGCATCGGGGAATCCTTTCCTGGCTGGCATGGGCCGGTATCATCTATTCTTATTTCCGGATGTTTTCCAAAAATACTTACAAACGAGCCGCCGAGAATCAGAAATATCTGCAGATGACACGCGGCATCCGGACATTTTTCTACAGGCAGCGTAACATGATAACACAGCGCAAGACACACCACATTTACAAATGTCCGTCATGCAAACAGAAGATCCGTGTTCCAAAAGGAAAAGGCAAGATTGAGATCCGCTGCCCGAAGTGTAACACCAGATTTATCAAACGAAGCTAAGGAGTTCCCATGTTTGGTTATATTTCTATCAACAAAGCCGAGATGAAATTCAAAGATTATGATGTCTATCATTCTTATTACTGTGGACTATGCAAAGTCTTAAAAGAATGTTATGGTAGAAGAGGTCAGGTGACTTTATCCTTTGATATGACATTTCTTGTGATCCTGCTCACCGGTCTTTATGAACCGGACACGAAGACAGAGATGGTCCGTTGTATTGCACATCCCATGCAAAAGCATGCGGCAAAGACCAATGAATTTACTGAATATGCCGCAGCCATCAACATGCTGTTATCTTATTATAAGTGTGAAGATGACTGGGCAGACGAACACAGGAAGAAAGCTTTTGCTGCCGCAAAACTTTTGCATTCAAAGATAAAGAAGATTGAAAAATTATATCCCGTAAAATGTAAGGTCATCTCAGAAAATCTCGCCCAAATCTCAAAATATGAGGCAGAAAATGAACAGAATCTGGATCTTATGTCCGGACTTTTTGGCAATATCATGGCTGAGATTTTTGCATACCGCCACGATGAATGGGAATCCTCTCTTCGTAAGATCGGATTCTTCCTCGGAAAATTCATCTATCTGATGGATGCCTACGATGATGTCGAAAAAGACATCAAATCCGGCAGCTATAATCCATTCAGGAAGGCATACCTGGACGATCCTGCATTTGCAGATGACTGCCGCAGCCTTCTGACGCTTATGATGTCGGAATGCTCCAGGGAATTCGAACAGCTTCCGATACTGCTGCATGCAGAGATCTTGCGGAACGTTCTCTATTCCGGAGTATGGAGCAGATACACTGCCGTAACATCCGAAAGACTCGCCGGCAAGAATACACACAACGCTGCAGATACTGCTGACGGCAATTCCACTGCCGGTAGAACCACAAATGATAATCCACATCCTGATACAGATAATTCAACAACAGGAGATCAAAAACAATGACAGATCCATATAGTGTCTTAGGAGTATCCCGTGATGCTTCTGATGACGAGATAAAAAAAGCATATCGTAACCTCAGCCGAAAATATCATCCGGATGCCAATATCAATAATCCGAACAAGGATCAGGCAGAGGCGAAATTCAAAGAAGTCCAGCAGGCCTATCAGCAGATCATGAAAGAGCGGGAATACGGCTCTTCCGGGAATTACGGTCCATATAGCCAGAACGGATATGGTCCGTTCCGCGGCTTCTACGGAGAATACCGACAGACCGGTAATGCAGGTAATGCAGGTCAGGAAAGTGAGCAGGATCTTCACTTAAGAGCTGCTGCCAACTTCATCAACAACGGCCGGTATCAGGAAGCAATGAACGTATTAAACGGAATCAACGAGCATACTGCCCAGTGGTATTACTACAGTGCGATTGCCAATTCCGGTCTCGGCAACAATGCAACGGCCCTTCAGCATGCCAAAGAAGCGCTCCGCATGGAACCAGCCAACTATCAATACCAGATGTTAGTTAACCAGTTTGAAAGCGGCGGAAGCTGGTACCGACAACGCCAGAATCCGTATACCACCACCTTCGGCGGTGGAAGCGACTGGTGTGTAAAATTATGTATTGCCAACATCGTCTGCAACTTATGCTGCAGCGGCGGAATGTGCTGCGGTGCCCCGGGCGGTTACAGCGGCGGCCATTATATGTAACTCATAAAATTTCAATGTAATCCAGATGTACAATAAATTGTGACCATCAACAAACGCAAAAAGGAGGAATTCTTATGTTGGATTATCTTGTTTTATATCAGAGTGAATCCGGAAATACAAAGAAAATTGCTGCATCTATCTTCTCGCGCCTTCCCGGCAATTCCAAAGATCTGATCGATATCGATACAGATAAGACAATTCCGGAAGCCAATGTCTACTTCATCGGATTCTGCGTGCACCGCGGAAGCTGCAGTATGGAGGTCAGTGACTTCTTAAGTGACTTAAGCGGCAAACAGATCGCTTTATTCGGAACTTGCGGAATGGGGGATTCTCCGGAATATTATAAGGATATTGCCGGACGCGTCAGTGCCTGGATCGAAGCAGACAACGATTATCTTGGATATTTTATCTGTCAGGGAAAGATGCCGCAGAAGGTACGTATGAAGTATGAATCCATGAGAACTGACGAGAATAACGACCAGATCGACCGTTTTATCCAGAATTTCGATCTTGCACTTACTCATCCGGATGATCTGGATGTGGAGCATGCAAAAGTATTCGTCGATCATATGTTAAAGAAGATTCAATTATAACGAAATAATATACGAGAGGCTGCCACCGGCAGCTTTTCTTGTATTCTTTGACAAAAACACCCGGAAATAAATATTCCGGGTGTTTTTTATAAGAGGCGCCAACCAGATTTGAACTGGTGATAGAGGTGTTGCAGACCTTTGCCTTACCACTTGGCTATGGCGCCATATGACTCCAACGGGAATCGAACCCGTGTTACCGCCGTGAAAGGGCGATGTCTTAA
>ENA-ORUU01000901-ORUU01000901.1-human-gut-metagenome-genome-assembly--contig:-NODE-901-length-19281-cov-2.39649_pt1 | contig 19281 bp, 16 predicted proteins | sample MGYA00242085_ERZ509221 | MGnify/ENA primary metagenome ERZ509221 (study PRJEB26280, sample SAMEA2338809) | human gut metagenome | biome: human gut; feature: human-associated habitat; material: faeces... | reverse complement strand
TTATGCCTGCGGTTTGTTGCTGGAAAATGGCGGTAACCTGCGTGTACTGGAAGGACATCGCGCGGAAAAAATCATTCTCGATCAAGAGGGCGGCCTGTTGGTCAATGGGACAACCTCAGCGGTCGTGGTAGATGAAGGTGGTGAATTGTTGGTGTATCCAGGTGGGGAAGCCAGCAATTGTGAGATTAATCAGGGCGGCGTTTTTATGCTGGCCGGGAAAGCCAGTGATACGTTGCTTGCTGGTGGCACCATGAATAATCTCGGTGGTGAAGACTCTGACACTATTGTTGAGAATGGATCCATTTATCGTCTGGGGACGGATGGCCTTCAGCTCTACAGTTCCGGTAAGACGCAAAACCTGTCCGTGAATGTGGGTGGTCGGGCTGAAGTGCATGCCGGTACGCTGGAAAATGCGGTAATACAAGGTGGAACAGTGATCCTGTTGTCACCCACCAGCGCGGACGAAAATTTTGTCGTAGAGGAAGATCGCGCACCGGTTGAACTGACCGGGAGTGTTGCATTACTGGACGGCGCTTCAATGATTATTGGTTATGGCGCAGAGCTGCAACAATCAACGATTACTGTACAGCAGGGCGGTGTGTTGATTCTCGACGGCAGTACGGTAAAAGGTGACAGTGTCACTTTCATTGTTGGTAACATCAATCTGAATGGCGGAAAACTGTGGCTGATCACTGGTGCGGCAACGCATGTGCAACTGAAAGTGAAACGCCTGCGCGGAGAGGGAGCGATTTGCCTGCAAACCAGTGCGAAAGAAATTTCACCTGACTTCATCAATGTGAAAGGGGAAGTTACCGGGGATATACGCGTTGAGATAACAGATGCCAGTCGGCAAACTCTGTGTAACGCACTGAAACTACAGCCAGACGAAGACGGGATTGGCGCAACGCTCCAGCCTGCGTAAAAACACAGGCGCAACCCGTGAAGGTTGCGCCTTGTCTTTATTAGCGGGACGCTCGTTGCAGAATGATGGCTGACGGCAGACGTTGCAGGAACCGCATACGCAGCATCATCATAATGGCTGCCGACGTCAGGCCAATAATAAAGCCTATCCAGAAGCCTGCTGGCCCCATAGGTTCAACGACCAGATCGGTCAGTGCCAGAATATAGCCGCTTGGCAAGCCCAGCACCCAGTAAGCCGTAAAGGTAATATAGAAAATGGAACGCGTATCTTTATAACCACGCAAAATCCCACTGCCAATCACCTGGATCGAGTCAGAAATCTGATATACCGCCGCCAGCAACATCAAATGCGCAGCCAGCGTTACAACCTCGGGATTGTCGTTGTACAACAGGGCGATTTGCTCCCGCAGTGAAACCGTGAATATGGCCGTCAGGGTTGCCATACAGACACCCACCATAAGCCCGGTCCGCGCAGCGGTTTGCGCATCCAGCGTTGAGCCCTGACCCAGACGATAACCTACGCGGATAGTTACCGCTGCCGCCAGCGACATTGGAAGCACAAACATCAGTGAACTAAAGTTCAGGGCAATCTGGTGTCCTGCGACATCAACAATACCGAGCGGAGACACTAACAGAGCCACGACGGCAAACAGTGTCACTTCAAAGAATAGTGCCAGCGCAATCGGCAAACCGAGTTGAATCAGTCGTTTCATAACCGCAGGATCGGGTTTCGCGGTGCCTTTTTCGTTACGAATATCGCGCATGGAGCGGGCGCGTTTAATGTAAGAAACCATGGCAAGGAACATGACCCAATACACCGCCGCAGTAGCCACGCCACAACCAACGCCACCGAGCTCAGGCATACCGAAATGACCATAAATAAAGATATAGTTCACCGGAATGTTCACCAGCAGGCCGATAAAGCCCATTACCATACCCGGCTTGGTTTTTGCCAGACCTTCACATTGGTTACGGGCAACCTGGAAGAACAGATATCCCGGCGCGCCCCACAGCAACGCACGCAGATAACCCACGGCTTTCTCCGCCAGAGCCGGATCGATGTTTTCCATGGAGCGGATAATGTAACCTGCATTCCACAGCACCAGCATAATGAGAACGGAAACAAAACCTGCCAGCCAGAAACCTTGTCGCACCTGATGCGCAATGCGCTCACGTCGACCAGAACCATTTAATTGCGCGATAACCGGCGTTAATGCCAGCAGCAGTCCGTGACCAAAGAGGATCGCCGGAAGCCAGATAGAAGTACCGATAGCGACCGCCGCCATGTCGGTGGCACTATAGCCGCCCGCCATCACGGTATCGACAAAACCCATCGCAGTTTGGGCGATTTGCGCGAGAATCACCGGGATTGCTAATGCTAATAACAGACGCGCTTCACTGATATACTTCTGCACGTGAACACCTTTTATTTGTAGTTATATGAGAGACTAAAAAGCCGCCTGAATGGGCAGCAAAAAGAAGAAGCAGGGGAAATTCAGTCTATTGTAGCGAGGATTTATTAATTCTCCAGTGAAAAAATAGTCATTCTTACCCCTTCACTGGTAAGGGCGTTTGCCACCTGCTATTGTGCTGAACAGAATGTCTTAACTGATTTCAGGAGTTGTAAGTATGTTTACGGGGATTGTACAGGGCACCGCAAAACTGGTGTCGATTGACGAGAAACCAAATTTTCGTACGCATGTGGTGGAGTTACCCGACCACATGCTGGACGGCCTGGAAACCGGTGCGTCCGTGGCGCATAACGGTTGCTGCCTGACCGTGACGGAAATTAACGGCAACCATGTCAGTTTTGACCTGATGAAAGAAACGTTACGCATTACCAATCTTGGCGATTTAAAAGTGGGGGATTGGGTAAACGTTGAGCGTGCGGCGAAATTCAGTGATGAAATTGGCGGACACTTAATGTCAGGTCATATTATGACCACCGCTGAAGTGGCGAAAATATTAACCTCGGAAAATAATCGCCAGATCTGGTTTAAAGTCCAGGATAGTCAGTTGATGAAATATATTCTGTACAAAGGATTTATTGGCATCGACGGTATTAGCCTGACCGTCGGCGAAGTCACGCCAACGCGTTTTTGCGTCCATTTAATTCCGGAAACACTGGAACGCACGACTCTTGGGAAGAAAAAACTTGGCGCACGCGTCAACATTGAAATCGATCCACAAACTCAGGCAGTGGTAGATACGGTAGAACGTGTGCTGGCGGCACGAGAAAATGCCATGAATCAACCAGGTACAGAAGCCTGATCTGAAATCGCCCCCGGAGAGGGGGCGATAGAATAGCCTTTAGCGAGCCACTCGAAGGCCGTTTTCAACACCGCGTGAGAACACGACCTGCCAGAGCTGAATATCACGGGCGCGGAAAGCACCTGCACAGGCATTCAGATAATAGGTAAACATTCGTTTAAAGCGTTCACTGTAGTTATCCGCAATTTCTGGCCATGCGGCGAGGAATCGTTCATACCACGCCATCAACGTAGTATCGTAATCAGCACCGAAGTTATGCCAGTCTTCCATCACAAAGTGGGGTTCGCTGGATTGAGCAATCTGGCGTACAGAGGGCAGGCAACCGTTCGGAAAAATATATTTGTTAATCCAGGGATCAACATTCAGATCGGTTTTTTTCGAACCGATAGTATGGAGCAGGAATATGCCTTCCGGTTTCAAATTACGATCCACCACCGCAAAATAGGTATCGTAATTTTTCGGTCCGACGTGCTCGAACATCCCCACAGAAACAATACGATCAAACTGGTCGTTCAGGTCACGATAATCTTGCAGCAAAATGGTGACATCCAGGCCTTCACAGCGTTCCTGAGCCATTTTTTGCTGTTCGGCAGAAATGGTGACGCCCACCACGCTTACGTCATAATTAGATGCCATGTAGTGCGCCAGTCCGCCCCAGCCGCAGCCAATATCCAGTACGCGCATCCCTGGTTTTAACTGCAATTTTTCACAAATCATTTTGAGCTTCGCCTGCTGGGCAGATTCCAGATTATCGGCATCTTTCCAGTAAGCGCAGGAATATTGCATGAAGGGATCAAGCATGCGGCTGAACAAGTCATTACCCAAATCGTAATGCTCTTTGCCGACTATCCAGGCACGTTTTTTACTCTGCAGATTGAAGAGACGAGCGCCGGCAATACGCAGCGTGTCTTTGAAATGATGGGGGAGTTGGTTCTCGAGACCTGCGCGTAAGACTTTGCTAAAAAACATATCCAGTCGGTCACATTCCCACCAGCCATCCATATAACTTTCGCCTAACCCCAAAGAGCCTTCTTGCAGAACGCGTTTAAAAAAATCGGGGTTTTTCACACGAATATCCGCCGGGGCAGAACCGTTAATGGCTATACCGGCACGGCTAAGTAATTCGTTGGCGATACGGTACCAGTTGTCATCCGGTACGCTGACTTCTTCTATACACGATGAACTCATAGTTTCTCCATCACTGGTCGGTGATCAGAACCTTAAAACAGCGTAGACGCTTTTTGGGCTTTGTGAGAAATCTCGCAGAAAAAACCGCGAGTCTATAATCCGACGTAGAACAGAGGGAAAGGAGGAACCCTTGCCGAAATGACCATCCATAGTGAGTCGGGAACGATCCTGTCCCCGTAAAAACATAATATTTATCGTAGCTTTAACAACTCGAAATTAGTATAGGCCGCTAATTTCAATCATACAACAAAATTTTGTTAGCAGCCTAAGTATATCGATATAGATCAGTGTGATTCGCTATGAGCGACTTCGGCATTGCCATGATTCTGGCAGCCAACTTCTTCACAACGTTGCATCATGTAACCCAGCGCGACCAGCACTACTGTTGATAACATCACGCTGGTGGTGGTGAGCAATGGCGTGCTGATACTGATCAGCCAGGAAACTACCAGACTTGCGAGGAAGCACAGACCCAGTTGTAGAGTGTTCTGCAAAGCTGCGGCGCGACCAGTTGCGTGTGGGAAGGGACGCAGCGCCTGGGCGACAACAATAGGGTAGATCGCGCCATTGGCAATCGCCATCACACAGAATGGGATCAGGATTTCGACCAGCGACACATGGCTAATGAAGCCTGCAGCCCAGGTCGCAATGACGCTGACAGCAAACAGCACCAGCAACCACGGTAATAACTGCTTGCCTTGCCATTTCTGCAGTGCGGCGCGACAGCCATAACCACCAATCAGAAACGCGATAGTTTGCGGGACATAACTTAAACCAATAACTGCCGGGCTGTAGCCCATTTCACTAAGGATGAACGGTGAACCGGTCAGCCATGCAAAAAAACTGGCTGAACAGGCCGCATATATCAGCACGTTGCCGCGATAGGTTTTAGAACGTAGCAGGTCGGTAAAGGTCAGACCATCCTGACTATTGTTACGGGCCTTCGTCGTGGGTTTGAGCCAGAAAATAGGCAGAATCAGCACCACGGTAATGGCAAACAGGGTGGCGAAAATCGCCTGCCAGGAAAAATGGACCAGCAGCCAGCTTCCTAACAGGGGAGCAAGTGCCGGAGACAGACCCACCAGCGGCATGATGGTCGCAAAAATACGGTTGACTTTCTGTGAAGGATAATAATCCGTCACTAACGCTTGCCAGATAACCGCCGCGGCGCAGACCCCCACAGCCTGTACAAAACGCAATACCAGCAGCGTAGCGGCGTTTTCTACCCACAGCATCCCCAGACTACCTAACGTAAAAATTGTCAGGCCGATTAATAACACCGGTTTACGACCATAACGGTCGGAGAGTGGCCCCCACAGAAGCTGGGCTGCGGCAAAACCGGCAAGGAACAGACTAAGGCTGGCACTGACAGCAGACGCAGGCGTTTGCAGGTCGGCCTGTATGGCGGCGAAAGCAGGCAGATACATATCGGTTGCCAGAAAACCGAGTACGCTCAAACCCGCCAGCCAGACTAAAAATCTTTTCCCAGGTTGCATGTATATTCTCTAAATCTCTCAATTAAACACCGCCGCAAAGTGTAGGGAGTGAAATTAGTGTTGTGAAACGGTAATATTTGATGACTGGTTTCAAAAATTTTGTAGGCAGACTATGTGGTCAGAATATTCACTCGAAGTTGTTGATGCGGTAGCGCGTAATGGTAGTTTTAGCGCTGCGGCACAGGAGCTGCATCGCGTTCCTTCTGCGGTCAGCTATACCGTGCGTCAGCTGGAAGAGTGGCTGGCGGTGCCGCTCTTTGAACGACGGCACCGTGATGTGGAGCTGACCGCTGCTGGAGCGTGGTTTCTCAAAGAAGGGCGCTCTGTTGTCAAAAAAATGCAGATCACCCGCCAGCAATGTCAGCAGATAGCGAACGGCTGGCGCGGTCAGTTAGCTATCGCAGTGGATAATATTGTCAGGCCAGAACGTACACGGCAGATGATCGTTGATTTTTATCGCCATTTTGATGATGTCGAACTTCTTGTCTTTCAGGAAGTGTTCAACGGTGTCTGGGATGCGCTTTCCGACGGGCGCGTGGAACTGGCGATTGGCGCAACACGCGCGATTCCGGTAGGCGGTCGTTATGCCTTCCGGGATATGGGGATGCTAAGCTGGAGTTGCGTTGTTGCCAGCCACCACCCGCTGGCGTTGATGGATGGCCCATTCAGCGATGATACGTTGCGCAACTGGCCGTCGTTGGTGCGCGAAGACACCTCGCGAACGCTACCTAAGCGTATTACCTGGTTGCTGGATAACCAAAAAAGACTTGTCGTGCCTGACTGGGAATCATCGGCAACCTGTATCTCGGCAGGATTATGCATAGGGATGGTGCCAACACATTTCGCCAAACCGTGGCTTAATGAGGGGAAGTGGGTAGCATTAGAACTGGAAAACCCCTTTCCGGATTCGGCATGTTGTCTGACATGGCAGCAAAATGATATGTCGCCTGCGTTAACCTGGTTGCTTGAGTATCTCGGCGATAGTGAGACGCTGAATAAGGAGTGGCTGCGGGAGCCGGAAGAGACTCCCGCAACGGGTGATTAACGACGATAGTCGCGGAACGGGCCGTCAGCCACGGAGCGGCGTTCAATCAAGCGCGGATGCACTTCAATGGACTGCGGTTCTTCACGTTTGTTGACGATACGATCCAACAGCATGTTGAACGCTGTTTCACCCAGCGAGTCTTTTGGCTGATGGATCGTGGTCAGCGCCGGCGTAAAATAGCGGGCGTTGCGCACGTTATCATAACCGATCAGCGAAACATCCTGCGGGACGCGCAGGCCCATTTCATCAGCAGCACAAAGTGCGCCCATTGCCATGATATCGCCACCACAGAAGACGGCAGTAGGGCGATGCGGCTGCGACAGGATTTGCTGCATGGCGCGATAACCGGATTCAGGTTCAAAATCACCCTGCACAATCCAGCTTTCCGGCACCTTGATCATTGCTTCTTCCATCGCCTTCATAAAACCGGCAAGGCGGCCTGCGCCAGTGTTACGTTCCAGCGGGCCGGGGATAACGCCGATTTCGCGGTGACCGCGTTCAATCAGATAACGCCCGGCCATGTAGCCGCCTTCAAACGCGTTATCAATGACCGCATCGGTGAAGTCAGCTTTTGCTTCACCCCAGTCCATCACCACCATTGGGATATGGCGATACTCTTCCAGCATCGCCAGCAACGGCTCTGGGTACTCAGAACACATCACCAGCAGACCATCGACGCGTTTTTGCGCCATCATCGACAGATAAGCCCGCTGTTTCTCAAGATTGTTCCACGCATTACCCAGAATCAGGGTGTAACCTTTCTGGAAGCAATTTTTTTCAACCGCTTCAATGATCTCGGCAAAATAGGCCGCTTCGCTGCTGGTCGCCAGCAAACCGATAGACTTGGTGTGGTTAACCTTCAGGCTACGCGCCACCGCGCTAGGGGAGTAGTGTAATTCTTTAATCGCTGCCCACACGGCGTTGCGCGTTTCTTCAGCGACGAAACGTGTTTTGTTGATCACGTGTGACACAGTTGTAGTGGAAACGTTTGCTCGTTTCGCTACATCTTTTATTGTTGCCATTCCATTTCACTCCAGACCCTAACTTCAGCTCCTGCAAAATCGCAAGGTAAACGTTTGCCTTTACACACCTTACGCACAACAAAAGTGTTGCGGTACGCCGGAAAAACGACACGGAGCGTCAGGAAGGGGTCAATGGCCAGTACGCAAATAGTGTAAGCGTGGAATTTTGGCCGATCTTGACGAAAAGGGGAAGTGGTAAAAACACTTATCATTATAAATGACGGGAGATTTTTTCATCACAGTGTGTAAAAATGCGTAATATCACTTTTTGTGTGGTAATAAAAAAGGAGAAAACTTGATGAGCACCGACCTTAAATTTTCACTGGTAACAACGATTATCGTCCTCGGTTTGATCGTAGCCGTGGGTTTGACTGCCGCGCTGCACTGATTTCCTCTCGAGGGAGCGCGTTCTCCCTCGCATCTCCTTCCTGTTTGTTAGCAAAATGGCAAAAGTGTTTTCTCTTTTTGTTATTTTCATTTTTTTGTGATTGCTGTCATGCTTTCGCCACTTTAATGAATATCGCGTAATGACGCGAAGAGGTGGAGATAAGGCATGAAAATTAACTATCCGTTGCTGGCGCTGGCGATTGGCGCGTTTGGTATCGGGACAACGGAGTTCTCGCCAATGGGCTTGTTGCCCGTCATTGCGCGCGGTGTGTATGTCTCGATTCCCGCTGCCGGAATGTTAATCAGTGCCTATGCAGTTGGCGTAATGGTGGGCGCGCCGCTGATGACGCTTCTACTTTCTCATCGTGCCCGCCGCAGTGCGTTGATTTTCCTGATGGCAATTTTCACGCTAGGCAACGTTCTTTCCGCCATCGCGCCGGATTATATGCTTTCACGCATTTTGACCAGCCTGAATCACGGAGCATTTTTTGGTTTGGGTTCAGTCGTGGCCGCAAGCGTGGTGCCAAAACATAAACAGGCCAGCGCAGTTGCCACTATGTTTATGGGGTTAACCCTGGCAAATATCGGTGGCGTGCCGGCGGCGACCTGGTTGGGTGAAACCATCGGCTGGCGGATGTCATTTCTGGCAACGGCGGGGCTGGGAGTGATTTCAATGGTAAGTCTGTTCTTCTCATTACCTAAAGGTGGTGCAGGGGCACGACCTGAAGTGAAAAAAGAGCTGGCGGTATTAATGCGTCCGCAGGTGCTGTCTGCATTGCTGACGACGGTACTGGGAGCTGGTGCAATGTTTACTCTCTACACCTATATCTCTCCGGTACTGCAAAGTATTACCCACGCAACACCGGTGTTCGTCACGGCAATGCTGGTGCTGATTGGTGTCGGATTCTCTATCGGTAACTATCTCGGCGGCAAACTGGCAGATCGTTCAGTTAACGGCACGTTGAAAGGCTTTTTGTTGCTGCTGATGGTGATTATGCTGGCAATCCCGTTCCTGGCCCGCAATGAGTTCGGCGCAGCTATTAGCATGGTGGTGTGGGGCGCAGCAACCTTTGCGGTCGTACCGCCGTTACAGATGCGCGTGATGCGTGTCGCCAGTGAAGCGCCGGGTCTGTCTTCATCAGTCAATATTGGTGCCTTTAATCTTGGAAATGCGCTGGGAGCAGCTGCTGGTGGTGCGGTAATTTCCGCTGGGCTGGGATACAGCTTTGTGCCGGTGATGGGAGCGATTGTCGCGGGACTGGCATTATTGCTGGTGTTTATGTCAGCCAGAAAACAACCTGAAACAGTTTGCGTTGCTAACAGCTAATTAAACAAAAACGCAGAAGGATAACCTTCTGCGTTACAGTTGCTGACAACGTGCGATTTATCTTGCCGGATGCGGTGTTAACGACTCATCCGCGTTGACATGAAAAGACGCGTTAGGCGTCGTATCATGCAGCGCTTGTCGGATGCGGCGAGTGCCTTATCCGACCTACATCGATGATCCGCGTAGGCCTGATAAGCGTAGCGCTTCAGGCAATGCTGCATTTGCCATCAGTTATTATGCAGCGAGATTTTTCGCTACGAATTCCCAGTTCACCAGCGCCCAGAAGTGCTCCAGATAGCCAGGACGTGCATTGCGATAGTCGATGTAATAAGCGTGTTCCCAGACATCAACGGTCAGCAGCGGAGTTGCATCGGTGGTCAGCGGAGTACCCGCGTTAGAGGTTGAAACGATAGCCAGTTTGCCATCGCTGTTTTTCACCAGCCAGGTCCAGCCAGAACCAAAGTTTTTGATCGCTGCATCAGTAAACTGCGCTTTGAAATCGGCAAAGCTGCCAAAAGATGCGGCGATAGCTTCAGCGACTTTTCCAGTCGGTTCGCCACCGGCGTTCGGTGCCAGGCAGTTCCAGTAGAAAGTATGGTTCCAGACCTGAGCTGCGTTGTTGAATACGCCACCTTCAGAGCTGCGAATAATCTCTTCCAGTGATTTACCTTCAAACGCGGTACCTTTAATCAGGTTGTTCAGGTTAGTGACATAAGTCTGATGGTGCTTGCCGTAGTGATACTCGATGGTTTCCGCAGAAATGTGCGGTGCCAGAGCATCTTTAGCATATGGTAGTGCAGGTAATTCGAATGACATTGCTACTCTCCTTTATTATTAATTTGCATACGTACAATAGCCTTATTGTGCGTATGGATAGGGTAGCAAATTAAAAGGTGAGACAAAAGATGAACTTACCCTGTTGCCGTAACAACAGGGTAAAGTTTTAGCGAAGTGTTTTTGGGGTCATTACCCGACGAGCGCCAACATAGTGGCGCTGCCAGTAGTCTTCACTGAGAGAAGTGATTTGAATTTCCTGACCCGTACGCGGTGACTGAATAAATTTGCCGTTGCCGACATACACGCCGACATGATCGGCTGTGCCGCGTCCCTGAGTACGGAAAAAGACCAGGTCGCCGTTTTTCAGTTCACTACGTTCGATTGGCGCTGCATCACGCAGGTGATACATTTCATTCGCCGTACGCGGAATACGAATTTTCACCAAATCTTTATAAGCGTAATAAACCAGGCCGCTGCAATCAAAACCGGTACGCGGTGAGCTGCCACCCCAACGATATGGCTTACCAATTTGCTGCATCAGTTTATTCATTGCCACTTTCGTAGCTTTTTGCACCTTCGCTTTGTGCGCGTCGGCAAGAGTTCCTGACGCGGCATTTTTGACTTTCACACAATGCGATTTATAGCCCTTACGTTTGGTACACTTTTCGGTAAAGCTGGCTGAGGCCGTTTTATTGACGGCGTGTTTGCTGCGAGTTTTGGCGTTTTTAGAAGCGGTAATGGAAGATTTTTTAACGGAAGAAGCGGTTTTGCTTTTGGTCGTACTTTTACTGGCGGCTTTTTTCGCTGTTTTCTGGGTCTTTTTGGTGGTTGCCGTGCTTTTCTTTTTATCTGCTTTTTTGGTGATATGAGTGGTAGCAGAACTCTCCCTGGCTTGCTTTGAAGCATGGGCCATAGGCGTTAAAGGCAGGGTGGTAAAAAGTAAAGCACAGAGCGTGATCGAAATACGGTTTATCCGCGCCACTGAGCGTCCCTCTGTTAAGGCAGGTCTATCATGCCTGCGTCTGATTTACAAAACTTGATGATTCTAATGCATAGAAGAAGAGAAAGTTAATAGCTTTTATTGTTAAAAAATACGTTTCGTTGGCGAGCGCAAAAAAATGCAGCAGTGAAAGCTAAAAATGGTTATAAATACGCCAGTTTGCCGGCATCAGAGAAGAAACGAATATTTGAAATGCAACAAATAGAGCAAAGGGATAAAATAGCAAAAGCGTGATGAAAATGTTATTTTCCGATGCCGCACTGACCCGCTACAATGTCAGATTACTGCCGTAAAGAAGTTTGAGGAAGCAAGACAATGAGCACCACTATCGAAAAAATCCAACGCCAGATTGCTGAAAACCCGATCCTGCTGTACATGAAAGGTTCACCGAAACTGCCGAGCTGCGGTTTCTCTGCCCAGGCAGTCCAGGCGCTTGCCGCATGTGGCGAACGTTTTGCCTATGTTGATATTCTGCAGAATCCGGACATTCGTGCGGAACTGCCGAAATATGCTAACTGGCCGACCTTCCCGCAACTGTGGGTTGACGGCGAGCTGGTCGGCGGTTGTGATATCGTGATCGAAATGTATCAGCGTGGCGAACTGCAGCAGCTGATCAAAGAAACTGCCGCTAAATACAAGTCTGAAGAGCCGGACGCGGAATAATCCGTCCTGCAATACTGACGGATGCGAACGGGCATCCGTCAGTCCTTTATCTATCCCCAATCCAGCCCTTGTGGCGAACTTGAAAATCCCGCCTCACGCAGCAGCGTAAACATCGGCGTTTGCCGGACCGGTAGATCATTCACTTCTGTTAGCGTAAAGCGCAGCCGTGGTTCGCGACGCAGTGCGGTAGTCAGCGCGTGGAAAACCTCTGGGGCGAGTAATTCCTCTTTTTCCTGCCAGACCAGCATTTTTTTGCCACCTTGCGCCAGATAGAGTAACAATTTGCCGCCAGAAACGACCACCAGCGCACCCGCCCGACGCGTTGGAACCAGCGTTGCCGGATGTGCAGGCCAGGGCAGAAGATTTCCCCACACATTAGCCGGATCGTTGGCAGAGAGCGCCACTGGTGTATAGTGGCGCGTTTGCGTGGCTTGTGTCGCCAGATCGCGCAATCGGTCAATAGTCAGACGTTCAGCGAATTGCGCGCCACCCAGACCTTCTACAAAACGACCTCGCATAATTCGCCCGGAGTCTTCCATACTTCGACAAAGCGTTTGCATCGATGGAAACCCGCCAGGGATATTTTCGGCTATCACCGCCTGACGACTGATGATGCCGTAGCGGTCGAGCATATTTTCCGCCAGCGCCAGCATCCTTTCGGTATCGTTTAGTGGCTCCACCTGCAATAACGACCAGCGTCCAGCCAGATTTGGTGTGTTGTAAGATACCCGCGGCGAGACGGGTTGCGCATAGACAGGACGTCCACGACGAGCCCGGTGACTGCGGCGAGTTGAGGTGCGTGCGTTGGAACTGCTGCGGGTGAGGGCGCGTAACGGTGCCCAAATGTCGCTGGTGATGACGCCTTGCCAGACCAGCGCCCATAACGCCTCTTGCAGTGCCGAGGGATCAACCGATTCGCCGATTTTATCGCGTATCCGTTGGCTGATTTGTTGTGCAAACCAAGCTCCTCCGTCAGCCAGAACAGCGACTATCGCTTGTTGCAGCGCCGAACGATTCGCCTGATCCGCTTCGGCGGGAGTGAACGATTCTGCAGCATATTCCTGTAGATGCAGTGCCACCAGGCCGTCATCTTCACCCAGTTTTTTTTGCCCCGACCAGATAACCGCACCGGTTGCCAGTAATTCATCGAGCATTTCTGACGAATAGTCGCGTACGCGGGCAGGCAGGATCTGGCTTTCCCAGAGTGAGGCGGGTAAACCGACTCCGGCAAGCTGTTCGATCACCCGCATCACGCCATCTACGCCCTCATAAACGCCTGGCGATGTTGAGGCAAAGAGCGCCGGGCTACCATCGGTGGCGGGTAATACGCCCTGACGTTCCAGCAGCAATCGCGCATAGGTCGTGGCTGCAATGGGACGCGTCGCTTCTCTGGCGGCTTGCAGCGAGCGCAAACGCAGACGACGAAATACTTCATCGCTCACCCAGATGTCTTGTTGCAGATTCATCACCAGACCCTGTTCACGCAGTTGCTGAAGCTGCTCTTCGACAATGGCAATACCGAGACTAAACTCATGAGCCAGTTGTTCAGCCGTGACCAGAGCATGAGCCCGGAGATAGCGCAGAAAGAGGTCGCGAAGCGGGTAACTGACTCTATGTAAATAAATCTCTGGCAATGACTCTGGTAGTCGTACGCCGAGGGCATCACGCAGCCTGGCGGCATCATCCATACAGGCAAGACGCTCCTGTCCGCTAATCATCGCTGGGAAGATTCGTTTTACTGCAAGAAGATTTTCCAGATACGACGCAACCTCTTCACTGCTGCCTGTATGCCGTTGCGCCAGGTCTTCAACGGTCATTGGCCCCAGTTCGCGCAGCAGGTCGAACAATCCTTCTTCACCTTTCGCTCTTCTGCCAGGAGCCAGTCGTTGCAACTCTTCTTCCACCTGGCGAATGACCTGCGGGTCGAGTAATTCCCCCGGATCGACCTGTCCGAGTAGATTGCGCAGTAACTCGCTGTCCAGCGACAGTACGGATGCCCGGCGCTCTGCCAGCGGGGCGTCGCTCTGGTACATAAATTCCGCGACATAGCCGAACAATAAACTTGTGGCGAAAGGCGAGGGCGTAGTGGTCGTTACATCGGATATTTGAATTTCGCCACCGTTCAGGCGACGCATCAAACGTTCCAGTGCGGGAAGATCATAAACATCTTGCAGACATTCGCGTAGGGTTTCGAGAATGACCGGAAAATCCGGATATCCCTGAGCGATTTCCAGCAACTGACTGGCGCGCAGCCGTTGTTGCCAAAGCGGGGTGCGATGGCCCGGAGTGCGCCCCGGCATTAATAATGCCCGCGCGGCGCATTCGCGAAAACGGGCGGCGAAAAGTGCCGAGCTGCCTACCGCCTCGCGGACAATTTGCAGCAACTTTTCTGGTTCAAACAAAAAAATCGCGGCATCGGGCAATTTACCATCGGTGTCAGGAATACGTGCAACAATGCCGTCATCACTGGCGACCACCGACGCGTCAGCGCCCCATAGCGCATGTATTCGCCCGGCAATCGCCAGCGCCCAGGGTTCATGCACCCGTCTTCCATAGGGAGAGTGCAAAATAATACGCCAGTCACCAATTTCATCACGGCACCGTTCGAGGACCAGATGGCGACTCCCCGGAACGATGCCCGTCGCGTTGCGCTGCTCCTCAATCAACCCCTGAATATTGGCGATCGTATTTTCTTCTGCCAGCCACGGGGGAATAGTCCCGGAAAAGACCGCGCCATCCGCCAGCAAATGAAGAAAATCGCCGATCATCTCGCCTAATTCAGCCGGACGTCCGTTACCTTCACCACGCCAGAAGGGGAGCCGGGCAGAACGACCCGGAGCAGGAGTCACAATCACCTGATCGCGGGTGATTTGCTGGAACCGCCATGAGGTAGCGCCGAGAGTGATAATGTCGTTCACCCGCGACTCATATACCATCTCCTCATCCAGTTCACCCACCCGCCGCGAACCGGCCTTTTCTTCACCTTCGGGTAATAACACGCTATACATGCCACGATCCGGAATGGTGCCGCCGCTGGTAACCGCCAACAATTGAGCGCCAGGTCGGGCGGTCAATATCCCGGTCTCCCTGTTCCAGACCAGTTTGGGGCGAAAAGCAGAAAAATCGCCAGAGGGATAGCGCCCGGAAAGCATATCCAGCGTGGCGTCAAAAACACGTCTTGGCAGATCTTTCCACGGTGCGGCACGGCGTACGCGGGAGTACCATTCGTCTACCTGTAATGCATCCATCGCCGCGGCGGCAACGGTTTGCTGCGCAAGGACGTCGAGAGGATTATGCGGTGGTGTCAGGTTTTCCAGCCTGCCTGCGAACATACACTCTACAATGACTGCGGAATCGACTAAATCACGCCGGGTACGGGGGAAAAACAGCCCTTTAGATACACCGCCAACCTGATGTCCGGCGCGACCAATGCGTTGTAACCCACTGGCAACAGAAAGCGGCGTTGCCACCTGAATCACCAGATCCACCGCGCCCATATCAATCCCCAGTTCAAGACTGGAGGTTGCGACCACGCAGCGTAATTCACCCGATTTCAGCGCCTGTTCGGTGATTGCTCGTTGTTCTTTAGAGACGGAGCCGTGGTGTGAGCGGGCAATAAAAACGTCGCTACTTTGTACACGGTTAGAGGTTGCGCCGGAGGTCGACTCGAAATGGGCCGCATCAACGGCGATAGACGGGGAACGCTGTAAGCGTGCGGCGTAAAGCTCATTTAATCGTGCCGTCAGTTTTTCCGCCAGCCCGCGTGAATTAGTAAAGACAATGGTCGAGCGATGGCGCAACACTTCATCAAGGATACCCGTTTCAATATATGGCCAGATGGAGCCTTCCCGGCCGGCATGGCTGTCTTCGCCGGTGCCGCTGGCGACCGATGAGACATCATCCATATTGGCGACCGGTACGACAATTCGTATCTGCGGATGGCGCATTGCGGGCGGGTTGACTACCGTAACCGGGCGATCGCCACCAAGAAATGCTGCCACATCGCTGGCTGAGCGCACAGTGGCAGAAAGGCCAATTCGCTGTGCTGAGGTGTGGAGCAGCGCATCGAGCCGCTCCAGACTTAACGCCAGATGCGCACCACGTTTACTGCCCGCTACCGCGTGGACTTCATCAATAATTACCGTTTCGACGCCGCGTAGCGTTTCGCGCGCGCGGGAGGTCAGCATCAGATAGAGTGATTCGGGTGTGGTGATCAGAATATCCGGCGGATTACGGGTGAGTTTGCTGCGTTCCTGTGCAGGCGTATCGCCAGTACGGATCCCTACGCGAGGATTGCCTTCCGTTTCGCCGCGCCGCCGCCGTTCATCGGCAATACCCTTCAACGGGATCTGCAAGTTGCGCTGAACGTCGGTGCCCAGGGCTTTTATCGGTGAAATATAGAGGATGCGTGAGGTTTTACGCTTATGCGCCTCGCGGGTATCTTCGCCGCCTTCGCGGAAGAGCCGATCGAGGGCGTAGAGAAATGCTGCCAGCGTTTTCCCGGAGCCGGTCGGTGCAATCACCAGCGCATGTTCGCTTCGCGCCGCCACATGCCAGGTTTGCGGCTGGTCGGCTGTTTAAAGGCGCGAAGAAACCAGTCGCGGGTCGCCGGTGAAAACACGTCCGGCAGGAGCGATGAAGGGTCTGGATTATCTGCCATTAACGCTATTCCCCGTGAATATCATGCAGGATGCGTGGAATAGCCTCACTATAGATGCCTGAATCATTGCATGTCATCAGGCATCGACTCGATTACACCTCTTCGGCGGCAGGTAGCGGCCAGCCTCCCAGACGTTTCCAGCGGTTGACGATTTCACAAAACAGCACAGCAGTGCGTTCGGTGTCGTACAGCGCGGAGTGCGCCTGGGTGCTGTCGAAGTCCATGCCAGCGGTCTGGCAAGCCTTTGACAATACGGTTTGTCCGAGTGCCAGCCCGGCCAGTGCAGCAGTGTCAAAAGTGGCGAAAGGGTGGAACGGGTTACGTTTCAGTGAGGCGCGTTCTGCGGCGGCCATCATAAAGCTGTGATCAAAATTGGCATTGTGCGCCACCATAATGGCGCGGTTACAGCCGCTCGCTTTAATACCTTTACGTACAACTTTAAAAATTTCGTGCAGCGCCTCGTATTCGCTGACCGCGCCGCGATCGGGATCGTTCGGGTCAATGCCGTTGAAGGCGAGGGCTTCTGGTTGCAAATTTGCGCCGACAAATGGTTCGACGTGGAAATGTAATGTGGTGTCCGGCATCAGCCAGCCTTGTTCATCCATTTTCAGGGTGATGGCGGCAATCTCAAGCAGCGCATCGGTTTTGGCGTTAAATCCGGCTGTTTCAACATCGATCACAACAGGATAAAAACCACGAAAACGGTCGCACAGACCGGTAAGTTGAGCGTTATCGGACATCTGATTCTCTTAATACGGATAAATTGCAGCGCGCATTATGACAAATATTACTTGTCGATGCAGTAAAGATGCGGGCGCGATGAGTTCACGCCCGGCAGGAGATTAGTTGCCCAGACCGCGACCGGCGTCTTTCTCTTCGATTAACTCAATTTTGTAACCGTCCGGATCTTCCACAAACGCGATAACCGTAGTACCGCCTTTTACCGGACCCGCTTCACGGGTCACGTTACCCCCGTTTTGACGGATTTTTTCGCACGCTTCAGCGGCGTTATCTACGCTAAGCGCGATGTGACCATAAGCAGTGCCGAGTTCGTATTTATCCACGCCCCAGTTGTAGGTCAGTTCAATCACCGCTTCTTCGGTTTCCGGGCCGTAGCCAACAAACGCCAGTGAGTATTTGTATTCCGGGTTTTCGCTGGTACGCAGCAGTTTCATGCCCAGCACTTTGGTATAAAAATCGATGGAGCGTTGCAAATCGCCAACGCGCAGCATGGTATGAAGAAGACGCATCTTTTTATCCTCAAAATGGCTAACAGATTCAAAATGTTGTTTTAGTATAGCGGCGGCTTTACGCCGCTCGCAATGTTGGATTACAACGTCGGGTAATCGGTATAGCCTTCCGCGCCGCCACCGTAGAAACTTTCGGCACGCTGTGGGTTAAGCTCAGCTTTGCGCTGCAAGCGGGCGACCAGATCCGGGTTCGCAATCCAGTCACGACCAAATGCCACCGCATCAATTAACCCTTTGCCGATCAGCGTTTCAGCTTTTTCTACTGTGTATGCACCTGCGCCGATAATCGGACCGTGGAAACGGGCGCGTACTTTTTCGCGGAACGCATCAGTATACGGTTCACCCCCCGCCCAATCTGGTTCTGACATATGCAGATAAGCAATGCCGCGTTTACCCAGTTGTTCAATCAGATACAGTGCATCGGCTTCTTCATTCGGGCCGTTATCTGTGTTCTGGAAAGTACCGATTGGCGAAACGCGAATGCCAATGCGATCGGCACCCCATTCTTCAATCCCGGCATCGACCACTTCCAGTACCAAACGTGCGCGATTTTCCACGCTGCCGCCGTACTGATCGGTACGATGGTTTGAAGAAGGAGAAAGGAACTGATGCAGCAAATAACCGTGAGCAGAGTGGAGCTCTACCAGATCAAAACCGGCTTCACGCGCGTTAGCAATGGCCTGACGGAAATCATTGACGATACCTGGAATCTCTTCCAGTTCAAGCGCACGCGGCATGGATGTTTCAACACGGATCGCCTGACCATTTTCATCGCGCAGAGAAGTACGTGTTCCCGCGCTAAGTGCTGAAGGCGCTACCGGTGCCTGACCGCCAGGTTGCAGGCTGGCGTGAGAAATGCGTCCGGTGTGCCACAGCTGCACGGCCATATGACCATTTTCAGCATGAACGCCAGCGGTGATTTTTTTCCATGCGGCAATTTGCTCCGGACTATGGATGCCAGGCGCACCTGCATATCCTTTTGCCTGGGCAGAAATTTGCGTGGCTTCACTAATAATCAAACCGGCACTGGCACGTTGGCGATAGTATTCCGCCATCAACGGGGTAGGGATGTCACCCGGTTCAATACTGCGCAGACGCGTCAGCGGTGCCATAAAAATACGGTTTGCCGCCGTGATCGCGCCCACTTTCAGTGGGGAATACAGTTTTTCAGATGACATAAAGGCTCCCGGTCGTCTGGTGATAAAAAATGCCTGCTAAACGGCAGGCGTCGCAATAATGTTTTTTACATGGGCCAGCGCGTTTTCCAGTGGCTC
>ENA-ORUU01000899-ORUU01000899.1-human-gut-metagenome-genome-assembly--contig:-NODE-899-length-19362-cov-14.4172_pt1 | contig 19362 bp, 10 predicted proteins | sample MGYA00242085_ERZ509221 | MGnify/ENA primary metagenome ERZ509221 (study PRJEB26280, sample SAMEA2338809) | human gut metagenome | biome: human gut; feature: human-associated habitat; material: faeces... | reverse complement strand
AGCCTGCGGCGCGGGTGCCGCCGTCGGGGTTGCCGTCGGCGGCGTGGTGGGCTGGGGCAGCTTGGCCGTCACGGTGTCGGCTTGGGTGATTTCCCTGGCGGCTGCGGCATCGGCAAAATACTTGCCGCAGCCGCCGCAGTACCAGTATTCCTTATTGCCCTCGGCGTCCGTGGTGGCCGCCACAGCGGGGAAGTGCTGTAAGTCCGCGTGGTTGTGGGGGTCAAGGCCGCCGTACTGCTGACCGCAGACAGCGCAGGCCGACACATCCTTGCAGGTGGCCGGGGTGATGGTGCAGGCTTCCGTCTCCACAACGCCGCAGGCACAGCTGTGGGTGTGGGTCTTGGCCGCAGTGTCGGTCGTGTAGGTGCTCCACACATGGTCGTGGACGGTCAGGTTTTGCCTGGCCAATACCGGCAGGGTCATCCCGGCGGATTCCAGATATTTGCAGGTGGTGTCCCACGGCTGGGCGTCGGCCGGGCGGTCTGCCATCAGCAGGGCCAGCACGCCGCCGTTGGCAAAGTCAAAGGCAGATTTTTCGGTGGTGTTGGTGACGGTGGCTTTGCCATCGCCGTAAACCTGCCCGGCGGTGCCGGTCAGGTAGTAGCAGTTTGTGATGGCAACACTATCATAGCCAGACCTACCCACAATACCGCCCAGCATTGCATTTGCATTGGCAGCTGTGACACTGCCAACGTTATAACAGTTGGAAATATGTGTCAGATATTGGGCATCATCTCCCGCGTATCCTGCAATGCCGCCGGCCCCTTGCGTGGCGGACGAATTGCCTTGTTCATCGATTCTTACAGCACCAGCGTTGTAGCAATCGGATATACTTTCAAGCCGAGCAGTTCCAACAATGCCGCCAACATAAATCGTTTGGGTGGAACTGCTGTTGACAAGGCCGATTATGGTGCCGAAGTTACTGCAATTTGTAACGGTGGAATAATCTGCAAGACATCCGACAATGCCGCCTGCAAAGGTAGCGTAATAATTGGAAGGGGTGCACTTTACAGTGCCATAATTGATACAGTCACTTACTTGGGTGCTAGAATCTGCAATTCCAACAATGCCACCTGTCGAAGACTGAAAAGAGTGATGTCCATTTATAGAAGCGGTGCTCACACAGCCCGTAATGCGGGAGCTTTTCGCAAGTGCTGCAATACAGCCCGCTTGTTCAGCGTTGTTCGCGTTAAAGTAGCCTGTTACCCTTACGCCTTGGATAGTTGCCCCATCTATATACCCGAACAATCCGGAAGCTCCCCGGTAGCTATTACAATATACGCCCTGTATGGTATGCCCCGCACCGTCAAAAGTGCCCGCGTAAACGGTAGAATTGCTTACGCCCATAGGCGACCATTCCGTAAGGGCAGCACTGCTGGGGCCGGGGGTGTAATTGCCGTCCTCGTCAAAAGTGCCGTCGTTCAAAACGATATCGGCTGTCAGGGTGGCGCAGGCATCTAACTTTTGTGTCCTACCGTTTTCGCCGTTGACAATATCCCGGAACCGCTTCAGCCCCTCGGCGGTGCCAATTTGATAGGGGTCTGTCTCCGTGCCGCTGCCGGTGGCAAGCGCGGGGTTGCCGGTAATCCCGCCGCTAAATGTACCGCCGGTGATGGTTCCGTTGTTGATGACCTCGCCGTTGAATGTGCCGCTTTCGATGGTGCTGCCGGGGGTAACGGTCACTTTGCCATAGAACACAGTCCCGCCGGAGCCTGTAATGGTACAGGGACCGTCGTTTTTATCTTTATCTCCCAGCACGACGTCGCCGTCAACCGAGCCGCCGTTGGCGTAAAGTTTCCCATAGACATTAGGAGACGCCAAAGAGCCGGTGATGTATAGTCCGCTTCCGTTTGCCGCAGTACAGCCGGCAATGCGCGCACTGTCCGCCAAGGTGATCTCCTTCACACAAGCGGCGCTTACGCCGCCGCCATAGGCTTCGCCGGGGTTGGCGGAATTTGTTGCCGTGCAATTTTGAATCACGGCGCTGCCCGACAGGGTGAACCTCGTATTGTTTGAGAGATAGACGCCCCCGCCGTTGGAAGAGTTGGAAGAGTTGGAAGAGTTGGAGATTGCCTGACAGCCTTCGATTTTTGCCTCATTAGACATCACAAAGCTGCTGCTGCTGCTGACATATACGCCGCCGCCGTTGGAAGAATTGGAAGAGTTGGAGATTGCCTGACAGCCTTCGATTATTGCCGTATCAGACATTTCAAAGCTGCTGCTGACGTTGACATATACGCCTCCGCCGCAAACATATTGGGTCGCGCTTTCGGCGGTGCAGCTGCGAATGACCGCCTGACTTGACATTTTGAACGTGCCGGAAGCAAAAACACCGCCGCCGATGTCGGAGGCGACGCATCCGGCGATGCTGCCGCCGGACATAGAGAACTGACCCTGTTCCGAATCAATACATACACCGCCGCCGCACTCCGCGGAGCAGCCGATAATATTGCCGCCCCTCATGGTCAGGCTGCCGCCGTTTTTAATCAGCGCGCCGCCGCCGCAATACCACGTCGTTCCGCCGAACGTTGAGATGTCCGTTCCCGTGCCGCCGGTGATGACGCCGCCGGTGACGGCCTCTGTGCCGCTTGCATCGTCCAGCACCCACAGTTTGCCATTCGGCATGAATTTGTGCGAGAGATTACTCGTATTGCTGTCCTCAATAGTCAGCTGCCCGCCGTTCTCGACCACAATCACGCTGCCTTTGTTTGCGCTCACATATTTGAGCACATAACCGTTCAAGTCCAGCGTCACGGTGCGGTTGACGGTCAGGGAACTGCTGATGTCAATGTTCGCCGTCAGCTTGACGGTGTTGACATTAGAATTAGCAATAGCCGCAGTCAAGTCAGGCTCGTTGCCGACTTCTGTTACCGCTCCGCTCGCGGCGGGCGTCTCGCCCTCGCCACTCAACGCCGTCAAGGCCGTCTCCGGCTGGGGGTCGGACACTTTTTCCTCCGGCTGGGCTGCCGCCCCGTCTGCGGGCTTGATGTATTTTGCGCAATTCTCCGCCGAAACCCCCTCTGCGCCGCAGACGGGGCATTCCGCATTCATGCTTTCCGCCGTGCAGGCTGTTTCACAACTGCACTCGGGCGGGGTTTCCGTGCTTTCCTCCGCAAAGGCCGCCAGGGGCACAAGGCAGAGCACCATGCACAGGGCAAACAGGATGCTTACAAGCTGCTTTTTCATCATGTCTCCTTCTTCGCGCTGTTGGGCAGCAGTGCCCAAGGTATTTATAAAAATTATAGGGGTTAAAATCGCAAATTGTCAAGCCTTTTTTGAAAAAACATTGCGCAGTATCGAAAAAGCCAAAATGCAGCCGAACACGCGGACTATCTGCGAAAGAAATGCTTGCATGGAAAGATAAAACAAAAGTATGGTAGCAAGTATCCTGTTTTTTTGCAGCACGCGCTGCGCACACAAGTTTTTGGGGGCTGAAATGCGCCTGCTGCGACCCGGCATGGGTACGCAGTATCAGGAAATGGAAAGCATACCGGCAAAGGACATGATACCGAACCAGAGCAGGAACGCGGCAAACATAAAGAAGCACATCCCACCCAAAACAGGCTTTCGCGGCTTGTTTTCGGTAATACGGTCGGGCCGAGTGGGATCGTAATATCCGACCACCTGCCGTCCCAGTTCCCGCTTGCCGGAAACGGTCTGACGGCTTGCGTACCGGTAGGTTTTGCCGTTCACGGTGTACTCATAGGTTGGAAGATAGACTGTCTCCCGGCGCAGCTGTTCGCTGCCGTCCTCCTGCTGCTCCCACCGTTCATTGACCGATTCCTCGATCCATACCACCTTCATCATCGTGGTGCCTGTGTACCGCCGCACAGTATCCTCGTATTCCTTCTGTGCGCCTTTCCGCTGGCGCACCCCGAGCCATGCCACCGACACAGCCCCGAGAATGAAACCGATTCCCGCTGTGATATTCCGCGTAGATTCTATGGGACACGCCACAAACGCTATCGCAAGAACGATACTGATAATGAGGATTCGATTCTTTTTCATACGGCCTCCTTCACACCTCTGCCGGTGCCTTTCCTGTCACAATGTAGGCGGCTGGTTTTGCACCGCATCCACAAAGAGAAGGGTCAGACCGATATACAGGATGCAGGCCAACGCCAGCAGCACACAGATACTGATACCGAGGATGCGCACGGTTTTGTTTCGGCGCAGATATTTACGGCACAGCACGATGCCGATAACCGCCGATGCCAACAGCACCACAGCAAGCCAAAGCGGCATATTGCCCACCTCCTTTACGCGCCGCGGAACACATCGATCATATTCGTAAACCACGTCAGCTCACAGGTAAAGCGCTGGCGCAGCTGTGCCGGATCCTCCCGCCCCTTGCCGAGGTCAAAAAAGCCGTGCCCGCTGTGAACCGCAAGATACAGTCTGCCGTCACTGTTGAGGTTTATGGCAAACTTGCCGAAGGGGGAATCTGCCAGCGCCAGAATTTTCTCTGCGCAGTCGGGCGTCAGAATGTGCAGGGCTGCGGCTTCATCATCGCTGCTTACATTAAAACGCTTATCGAAGGCCTCGTTTCCTGTCCGGATGGTTTTGCTGCCGAACAGCTTATCCATCCGTTCTCTTGGCCAGATGGTCAGCCAGGTCGGAAATTCCCGGTTCAGCTCACACAGCATCCACTGCCCGGTATAGACCTCACGCTCGTTTTTCTCCCACTGACCGGTTTCCTCGCGCTGAAACTCGTTCACCTCCGTCAGCCTGACGGTGCACAATTCGGTGGTCAGCCCCTGATAGGTTCCGCGGATATACCCGCTGCCGCTGCAATAGGTGTGGCCGGGCAGAGGGATGTTTGTATCCTTCGCATCCAATATGTGCGGGGCGGGATCCATCTGTATGTTGTCAAAGACTGTGCTTACAATATCCGGTGCCAGGGCATCGAAGGTCTGGCGGCCGGCCTGCTCCCTGGATTTTCCCTTTGCCGTCTGCCCCAGCGCGAGGATCACAACGCCCGCAATGATCAGTACAAGATTGCCGCCCTGCACGATACCCGCAAAGACGACCACGCCGCCCAGCAGGGAAAGGAGCATTCCGCCCCATTTTCCGCCTTTACTCTTGCGGAGCTGCTGCGAAAGCTGTTCATCCGTCAGGTTTTTATTCTTCTCTTCCATATTCGTCTCCTATTCTGCCTTGCCGGTTACTCTCCGCCGGGAAAAGCATATCGCCGTTCACGCTGTTGATGAGATCGCCGCTGACGCTGCGATCCAGCTGCAGGGTATCGCCGCTGCCGTCAAAGTGCAGCGTCACACCGTTTTCGTCCGCCCACAGTGTGCCGTACTCAATAACATCTTCCTGATCATTTACAAATTCCCATGTCGCATCCTCATAGATACGCAGCCAAAGATTTTCGTCCGGGTACTCCCAAAGCCCTGCATAATCGCTTGGATCGTTCTCGTCAGCCGGAATCGCGGACAGATCCTCCCGATAGACATAGCGCTCCTCCGAATCCCAGATCCAGATCAGATCCGTTGCATCCCCGTTTTCGTGGAGAAAGCTCACCCATACATCGCTCTCGCTGTCGCCGTCCAAATCGTCAAAGGAGATGCTGTGAAATGCCTGCTCCGCATCGGGAATGTCCATGGGGAAGGCGACACTGTCGAACAGCACCTGCTCCGGGATGTCCCGGTAGAAGGCTGCGCTGCTCTCGCTCACTGTGACCAGGACATCCACACTGTCGCCGTCATGGGTGATGGTTCCGCTGTCGACCACCATACCGGTCGTGCGCCAATCATCCCCCGCCACATCATCGGAATTGCCGCAGGCGGCAAGGCACAGGCAAAGCACCATCACCTGCGCAAAGAATGCGGTGTTCTTCCACCGTTTTTTCATGATACGCCTCCTTCCGGTCACTCCATCAGGTAATAAAGTGACATTGCGCGGCACCGGCAGCGCACGTTCAGAGCCTGTATCTTACTCATCAAAGTAGTCGCCCCAACCTTCGTCATCGTAAGAGTAATCGTCCCAGCCGTCACCGGGGTCAGACCACGGATCGTAGTCGTCGTAGTACTCATCCGAGTAATCCCAGCCGGCATCGTTGGATTCCATGTATTCGCCAGAATCGTCGTCAATATAGCCGTCCGAGCCGTAGGAGATGAACTCGTTTTCATAGCCGTTCCAGTACCACACGTCGCCGTCTTCATCATACCAGTAGTATGGCGTGCCGTAGTCGCCGGTATCGCCGGAATAGGTTGCCTGAGTGGGTACGGGCTTGGGCGCGGTGCTCCATCCGGCGGTGTAGGAGATGGTTTCGAGCATGTTGTTGCAAATCTCAAAGTAGTTGTGGATTCGACCCTCGAGCGCGATGGTCGTTGCGACAAGCGCGTAGCCGGTCGGACCGTAGTAGCGAACCTCCATACAGCCGCGCACAGGCTGAGACGGACCGTCGGAGAAGATGGATCCGTCGAGCCACATATAACCGGTCAGACTGTAGTAGTCGCCGTTATCCTTGAAATCCGAGCCGAAGGATTGGATGAGCTTGTCGCCGTACATACCCTTCATAAAGTCGTCGAGCATCTTGACCATGTAGGGCTTCGCGCTGGCAGCGCCCTTTTCCATATAGGAATCATAGCCGGAGATAGGCTGGAAGGCAATCACAATATTGGAATAGTAGTCATCCGTTCCGTCTTCCATGACTGCGTTGAAGCTCAGCGAATTGTCAACATTCGGGTGTTCGTGTGCTTCCATCTGGATTGGATACTTGATGGATACATTGGTAAAGCTACCGGGAAAGCAGGCGGTCTGGTTCAGCTCGTCATCCGGTGTCGGCAGGAGCATAATGTACTCAGAGGCGGTAAGTGTGTTGCCGTTGGCGTCGCTCAGGTCGCCGTTAGCGGTCTGCCAGAGGGAAACAAGCTCTGTGTCGTCCTCCATGCAGAGCATGATGCAGTCATCTTCCGACACGACATAGCCGGGGCCGACCTGCTCGCCGTAGAGGTTGACGGCAATCCACTCATAGTTGTCGTTGATGACGAAATAGAACGGCGCGTTTTCAAGCTTCCAGCAGCCGGAGAAGCCTGACATACCGCCAGTCTGCCCAAGCTCTTCGGCCGTGTAGCCTGTCGGGGCGTTCTCGCCATCGCCGGCGTACAGATTGTCATATTCCTCCGATGTGCAGACCACGATGCTGTCGTCGCCGTCCGGAGACAGGAATACAACATAGTCGCCATCGTGGATTGTAAAATCCACTTCGTCAACATCGTTGTCGTACAGGACGTAGCTTTCTTCGTTGTAGACAAGAATGTTGAAGTCCGGAAGCTCAGACGGCTTGTAGGAACCAAGGCTGACTTCCATCATTTCTCCGCTCTGGAAGATACCGTCGACAAGCTCCGTGTCCCATTCATCGCTGGTCGAGGGCGTGATGCTGATAGATGTGATGCCGTGACCGCTGTGGTTTGCAAGCGTTATGTTGACCGGCTCTTCTTTTTCTCCGCAGCCGGTCAGAAGCAGCGCACTCAGCACGCAGCCGAGCGCAGCTGCCAGCATTTTTTGGATACAGTTCATGTCTTTCCTCCTTAAATTTCTCTATTTTGCGTTGCTTTTTTCATTCGTATGCCTGCTCTGCCATGGTCAAAATTTCGTCATGGCTTAGCTCCACATCGCCAAAGCGGACAAAGATGCCGTTGGTCACAGCGCTGTTCCACACCCGCGCATCAGCAAGCGGGCGAAACCGAATCTTATCCAGATGCGGCTTCATATCCAGCAAAAGCCGACTTCCGGACACAAAATCGACCTGCAAAATATAATCAGGCAGCGGCGTGACAGATGTGAGATACCTTCGGTTCAAGTGTAGGCCCTCCCTTCCGCAAAAATAAAGATCCACCGTACCTACATTGTACGGTGGATCGGGTGGGATAACCATTAACTAAAGGCTAGGGCTTTTGCCCAAGCAGCTCGGCAAGCTGCTTTCGCTTGGTTCGGGTATCGCCGTCAATATGGAGTTTTGAATAGATTTGGTTCGCGTACTGCTTGACGCTTCCCTCGGAGAGATAGAGCTTTTCGGCAATCTCGCGGTTGCTGAGCCGCTGCACCATCAACTCTACGATTTCAAATTCCCGCGCTGTCAGCACATCAAATGCTGCCGGGCGCACGCTTGCGGCGTTTCGTACCATTGCCGCTTCGCCAAGGTCAGTGATCTTCGCAATCAAGCCGTTTTTCATCTCGCGCGCAAGAATGGGCTGCAGGCAGTCGTAGTTCTCCACGAACGGCATCACAAAGCCGTCCGGTTCCGCGTCGGCAAGCGCTTTCCGAAGCCATACACGGGCCTCCTCGGTCTTGCCCAATTTCTCGTAGGCCGCTGCCGTCTGGATGCGGATATGCAGCGCCACCAGCGCATAGTGCATCGCCTCGCATACCGCCAGCAGTTCCGCGCTGCGTCCCACCACCTTGGCATAGGCACCTTGGGCAAGATACACCTGATTTTCAATCATTTCCATCATGGGCTTGCCCGGCGCAAGCATATTGACGGTGGAGAGCCTGTGCTGCGAAAAAATCTCCGGGATCTCTTCTGCTTCCCCCCGCAGCGCATGATAATAGGCACTGGTGGCACACCAGATGTTGATCCACGATGCATCGTGATATTGCAGCAACTCTGCGTATCTTTCCGCAAAAGTATATCGCTGCTCCACATCGGTGTGCAGAGAAAGCCGCCGCGACAGGAAATCACAGCATAGCGCCATGTTGATTTGCCCGTTGTCCCTGACCTGTGCGTAAGCGCACTCCAGCTCGATGTGCGCATCGGTAAAATGTCCCTGGCAGAACAGCGCCTCTGCGCGCATAATGGTTTCCGCGCCCTGACCGTGGTTGTTCGTGACTTTATAGTAATGGGGCATACACTCATCCATCTCGGCCAGCTCGCCCTCAAGTTCTCCCGGTGCGCGGTAGAACATCATCAGGACAGACGGCGAGCCAAAGGTCCAGCCGCCGCCGGATTGGATGCTGATGGCCGGGCGGGACATCTGCCTGCTGGCACTGCGGTGCAGGCGGCTCATGGCGCTGATGTCATTATAGCAGAGAAAACTCAGGATAAGGTCGCACTCACCCAGCAGGTTGCCGCGCTCCTCCGCCGACAATTCCGGGTGTTCCGCAATGGCTGTCAGCAGCAGTTCTTTCAGCTCCAGCATCTTCGGGATCTGCCGCCATGTGAACATCCGCCGCATCAGAACCAGAATGGCAAAGGGATTGGCTTTCAATGTCTCGGCGGGGCATTTGTTCAATGCGTCCAGCACATCCTCCGGCTTCAGCGAGGCCAACAGAATGCCTGCATCACCGCGAATGACCCGCAGCAGCGCGTGGTAGTCCTCACTTTTTCGGTAGGCGGCAATAGCGTGAAGATACTGCCGTTGGTTTTCATACCACAGCCCGAAACGCTCCCAATAGAGCTTTTGTGTTTCCGCCTTCATCTCGTGAAAGCTCCGTTCGGCACATTCCTTCATCATGTGATGAAAGCGATAGGTCACGCCATCCGGCAAACGCGTGACAAAGGCGTTCTGCTCGGTCAGCATGGCAAGGATCTGCGCCGCATCCGCATCCCCTGTGATACACTGCGCCATTTTAACGGTAAACTCATCGGCAAGGCCCATTACCGCCAAAAACTCCCGCTGCTTTTCCGGCAGCGGATCGATCATAGCGGCGGTAAAAGTGGCGTAGATATCGGAGTTCCGGCTGGGCAGCACGCCGCGCTCGGAGAGGGTGCGCAGGTTCAGATACACGGCAGAGAACCAGCCCTCGCTGGAATAGAGAAGGCTTTCCACCTGCGCATCGGAAAGTTTTGTCCCGCAGCGGTGGGCATAAACCGCAAGCTCCGTATGGTTGAGGCGCAGCTGTTCCATGCCGATTTGATATACCTTGCCCCCCAGCCGCACTGCCTCCGCGGCGGGCAAAAAGCGGTCACGGCTTGCAACGATTATATGCACATTGGCAGGCAGCCGATTTGCCAGCATACAAAGGAACAGGGGGGCACGCTTGTCCGTCAGCAGATGAAAATCGTCAATGAAGATGTAACAGGGGGATTCGCCCGCCAGCATATGGCAGAGATCGTCCACCAGCAGCCCGCCGCCTGCCGCGTCCGTTGGGCAGGGATACTCCCGCAGGAAGGTGAACCCTGCGCGGGCAAACGCCTCCTGCACGCTCTTCCAGAAAATCGCAAGGTTGTCGGAATACACGCTGATACGGATGATATGCAGCGCCTCCGCTTTGGCGTGCTCGCCGAGATACCAGTTCACCGCTGTGGTTTTTCCATAGCCCATGGGCGCGACCACTGTCGTCATGGCGCAGCGGGAAATAGGCCGCAGGCTCTCTTGCAGCCGCTCAGATATGTAAATGGTGTTCAGATTCCATTTTGGCTTTGGCATAATGCACACCTCCAACGAATTGGTTTTTGCATCCCCGGCGGATTTTGGATGCGGTGTATGGCTGCCTTTATGGAGAGGACTTCTCATTATTTCCATTTTACATCATCTTGTTCTGCACGGCAAGATGATGTTTTTACATTCTTTTGCTATAGGTTATTCACCCCTTGATTTATGAGTCGAGGGGGATTCTGTTTGGCAGATAAAAGCAGACCCCCTCCGCACACCGCTGTTGCCGGCGGTATGGGAGGGGGTCTGCTATTTAGGAAACTATGAGAGAATTACTTTTTGCGCTTTTTGCCCACGATCAGCAGGGCAACCGCGCCGCCGCTGATAGCCAGAATAGCGATCAGCAGCGCCAGCGGGAATGTGTCCGACGTCTGCGGAATATGCGTCATCGGGGCAGGTGTTGCGGTAGCAACGGGCTTCGGGGCTGCGGTAGGTGCGGGGGTAGCTGTGGGTGCCGGGGTAGCAGAAGGCTCCTGGCTGGGGGTGACTGTGGGGGTGGGAGCAGGCGTGGCCTTCGGCGTGTAGGTATTTGTAAAGGTCATGCTTGCGGGCACTTTCGTAAGCGCTGCCTTCATCTTGCCGGTGCCATCGTCCTGCACCTCAACTGTAAAGGTATAGGTCTGGTCATCATAGCTTACGCCCTCGGCGTCGCCCTTAACCTCCGATACCGTGTAGGTGTAGGCGGTGGGGGCGGCGTCGCTGTTGTCGTGGTCGAGGTCCTTATAGGTCAGTGCAAAGGTCACCTTGCCGCTGGCATCGTTGGTAGCGGTCAGGCCATTGTGCGCTGCGTCCTCCGGGCAAGACAGCTTAAAGGTGAATTCGCCAGCGTTCAGAGCACGGCCGGTCAGGTTCTTTTGCAGGGTAATGGTTACTGCGTCGGAATCCGCTGCGGCATAGCTGTTGCGGAAAGTCGGCGTTACGCCATCCCCCAGCGGGGTGGTCTTGTCGGCTTCGTAATAGGTGACGCTCTCGATGTCCAGTTTGCCGTTGCCTTCCTTATCCTGCAATTTCACGCACACAGTATAAACCGTGGGGTCATAGGTAATGCCGTCTTTGGCCTCGTTGACCTCGCTGATGGTATACCAATGCGTCAGCAGGGCTTGCATTTCCTCGGTCGGCGCGATTTCCCCGCCGTTGTTGTCAACGGGGGTCAGCGCAAGCAAAGCGGGCTGGCGATGTACATCGGGCTGGTTGCCCTCGGTGGGCTGCTCGGTCGCAGTGGGCTGCTCGGTCGCAGTAGGCTGCTCGGTCGCAGTAGGCTGCTCGGTCGCAGTGGGCTGCTCGGTCGCGGTGGGCTGCTCGGTCGCGGTGGGCTGCTCGGTCGCGGCGGGCTGCTCGTCCTCGGTGGGCTGTTCGGTCACAGTGGGCTGTTCGGTCACAGTGGGCTGCTCGGTCACAGTGGGCTGCTCGGTCGGCAGGTCGGCAAGCAGTGCGGCATACGTTGTCTGGGCTTCGCTGAAACCAATGTCGGAGAATGTCACCGTGCCGTCAGCCTTGTTCGTGCCGGTGGAAACTTCCTTACCATTCTTATCGGTCACAATGAAGTGGAACTCGTCCTCCTTCAGAGCGCGGCCGGTCAAAACCTTGGTGGCTTCGGGGGTAAACTTGACTTTATCGCCCGCCGTTGCCGTGTAGGTGTTTACAAACTGTGCGCCGTCAACGGGTTTGTCGTTCAGCGTATAAGCGGGGTTGCTTGCCACAAGCTTACCTTCGCCGTTATCTTCGACGGTGAAAGTGACCTCGTATGTACGGGTATCATACCCGATGCCGCCGAGGTGGTTATTCACCTCGCTGATGACATAGGTCTTTTGGCCTACGTCGCCCTGCTCGAAATTCAGGGTAAACGTAACTTTGCCGTCTGCCTCGTTCGTGGCGGTTTTAATAACCCTGCCGTTTTCACTCAAATTGAACGAGAAGTCGTCCTTGTTCAGTGCGCGTGTGCCGACTTGGACATTCAGTTTCTTGGTGGCGTTCAAAGTTACCTTAACGTCGCTTGTGGAATAGGTGTTGGTAAACTTGACACTATCCGCGGGGGCACCATCTTTCGTAATGGTGTGACCTGTCATTGTCAGCTGGCCGCTGCCGTTGTCCGTGATGGTAACCGTCACACTGTAGGAGGAGTTGTCATACGAAACACCGGGGATTTTACCTTCGGTGGGGATATTCTCGGTGATGTTGTACACATACTTGCCGGGTTTGGTGAAGGTGACCTTTCCGAAGTTAAATTCGACAGGCGTTCCTTCGGTGGTGCCAGTCTTATCCTTCACTACGCACTCGGCATAGCGTTTGCCAGCAGCCGTGTCGGGCAGCGGGGCGCCAGCGGTGACAGCCTGCAGCTGGAAGGTAAATTTATCGGCGGCCTTCCAATCGCGGCCCGTCAAAATCTTTTCGCCCTTGAACGGGTAATTGGCGTCATCCGGGCTCACGATAATCGGGGCGGGGGTATAGGTGTTTGTCACCGTGACTTCTTTGGCTGTACCTGCCGCGACTTCGCCCGTGTTGTTCGTATAGTTCGGGGTGTAGCCTGCGGGCGGGGTTTCTTCCGTGATGGTATAGGTGCTGCCTGCGGGCAAGCCCACAATCTCGGCAGTCTGGTCTTTTTTCAGGGTGAAAGTATCGCCGTTTTGGATGGTTTGGGTACCCTCAGTGCCGGTAACGGTGTAGTTGTACGTGGCATTGGTGGCCACGTTAGCGCCCGCCAACTCAAACTTCATCGTAAATTCGGCGTCAGCTTTCGGGGTCAGACCCGCGTCGGCTGTAACCACCTTGGTAACCTTCAAGCTGCCTGTGGCGTTCATGGTCAGCTTACCGTTGTTGCCAAGGTACAGCACACCCTCGTCTGTGTTAAGGTTCCACTGGAAGTCAATGCGGCGCTGCGCGGTGCCGGTTCTGTTACCGGCAGTACCATTTTCCTCTTTCTTATCGCCCAGCTGGTTATCAATGGCGGAGGGCAAGCTGCCTTTTTTGGTGTCCTTCTTGATGTACCATTTGCCATCTTCTTCTTTAATACACTTTGTGATTTCATTCGAATCTGCAATGCTAATGGGCACATAGGCGGTCTCGGAAAGCGTAGTTTTATGATCGTCCTTGGGGTCCAGCTGCAAATAGTTCAGCTTATAGTAGTAGATTTTGCCCGCTTCTACCTTTGGGGCCGGCTCATACTCTGGGTTTTCGCCATCCTTTGTTTTGGTATACAGCAGGGTATCCTCGGTATGATAGTAGAAGTTGTTGCTTGTTGCGGGGGTAAAGGTGGCCGTGGTCAGGCCGATGGTTTTGTTGTCTGCCGTTTTTTTGTTAGGATCAAATTTGTTGGAATAGAAGCTGATTTTGCCGCCTTGGGCATTTTTCTTAACATAGTCGGCAAGGTCGGGGTCGGTAAATTTGCCGGACGCAACCTGCTGGCGCACATTCTCTTTATCTTTAAGGCCGACAGAGTAGATGACGCTGATGGGCTGGGCGTTGTTGACTTTCAGCTTGGAGGTGCCATCGGTGTTTGTGACCTCATAATACCGCAGGGGCAGCATACTGGCAGGGATCTGGACCTTCACGCGGTCGCCGACACTGCCGTTGCTACGGGTGACGGTGATAATGATGTGGCTCAAATCGGCTGTATTGGGGTAGGCACCGCTGACCGTGTCTTTATGCTCACCCTTAAAGATATAGGTATCCTTCGTGTCGGTGCGGGTTCTCTCCACCTGCGTAAAGACCTGGTCGGAAAAGGCAACGGCCTCAAAGCTCTTGACTTCCATATAATCGCCCAGGGGATCATCGAAAGTCACGTAGCCTTCTTTCTGGGGCTTGTCCGTAACCTGCGTGGGGCCTGCCGGTGTGGTAGATACAGACGTGAAGATGTCCGCAAAGACATTCTTCAACTCATCAGCGCTGGAAGCCGCCATATAGTAGTTTGCCTTGTTAGGTCTGTCGCCGAAGTTCCATTTCCACTTCAAGGTGCCTTTAGGTCTCGCGTAAGTGGCAGAGGGGTAGTTGCTGGAGACCGCCTGCATGAACTTGTTTTCTTTTGAAGTTTTGCTGACATCGGCCTTCGGGTCAGCATCCTTAAAAATGCCGACCGTGTAAACCTCGGCACCTGCCGCCTTGAGGGATTTAGCCGTTCCAATCGCTTTGGAAGCAATGTCATTGTCAAACCCGTTTGATTTATTAGGCGAGCCATCGGTAAAGAAGATGACGACCTTTTTGGCATTGGTGCGTCCATGCTTAGTCAACTCGGTTTGGGCATGCTGCAAGCCATAATCCGCCCGTGTGGCACCGTGAGGCCGAATGTCATTGACTGCGGTTGTAAGCTCAGCGGCACCGTTGTCCTCACATACGGTAAGATCCTTTACGATCTGCGAGTAGTTGATGCCCCAGTGGATTTCGTTGCCAACCTCGTCCTTGCTATCATCCGCAAATTTCACGATGGACAGTCGGATTTTCTTCTCTTTATCCGTGATTTTCGCGTTCTGGGCTGCGGCGCTGTCAATAAAGGTATTGACAGCGTTTTTCAGCGCGTCTATGCGCTTTGTGCCACCGCTCATGGTGTCCTTCATACTGCCGGAGGCATCCAGCACCATGACAATATCCAGGGCCTGCGTATTGGTGGTGGTGGTAGACGCATAGGAGGACAGCGCAGACAGCGCGACCAGGAAATCAGCGTCTTTGATATTGGACACCTTGATGGCGGGCTGGTCTTTCAGTTCGCCGCTGAAGGTGATTTCATCTTCCTCCACCGTCTTGTCGGCCCAAATACGGCCGGTGGTGGCGTTGTTATAGGCCTGCGTGCGCTCCCACGCATTTAACGTGTTGGGATCGCTGATGGTTGTTGAACCGTCGGCAGCTGCCTGTGCCGCGGCGTTTTCCCCCTCTGCATAGGCAGAGACAGGGATCAACACCGTGAACAGGAGCGCCAGCGTCAACAGGGCGGTTTGCAACCGTATGAGTTTACTGTGCATAGTTTCTATTCAATCCTTTCTCTTTATTGCGGGGATATCTATAAATAAACAGGGCCAAACCCCGGTGTGCCTGATAAATATATCCGGATTTACTTGAAATTGCCCTTATCGCTTTTCCTTAAAATAGTCTAAGCAGACAAAAGGGTACAAAAAATCCACTATACCTAGTATAGTGGATTTATCTGAATATCTATTACCCAAAGGTTAACAATTTGCCATCCATGCGGCCAGCCGCCGGCGTTTGGAGCGGGTGTCCCCCTCAATGTTCAGCTTAGAATAAATACGGTTGCAATATTGCTTGACGCTGCCCTCGGATAGAAACAGTCTCGCCGCGATCTCACGGTTGGAAAGCCTTGCGGCAACCAGGGTGCAGATTTCGCGCTCACGCTCTGTCAGCGCATCAAACCCCGCCGGATAGGCACGGGCATACAGGAGCCCGGCGCTGTGCGTCTCCAGCGCCTCCCCAAGCGCCTGAATCCGGCTTGTAAAAGCATCCTGCGGCATATCCTGCAAAAGCGGTTTTAGATAGCGGTAGTTCTCCGCAAAAGGAAGCACCAGACCATCCATTTTTGCTTCCTGCAGGGTCTCCTGCAGCAGCGCGGCAGCCTCGGTCTGTTTGGCCATCATCGCGTAGGCGGCGGCCGTCTGGATGCGCAGGTACAGCGCGACCAGACTGTAACGGAAAGCGGCGGCGCCCTCGAGCAGCTTTTCACTTCGGCCTATGACCTTCGGCCACGCCTTTTGGGTCAGATAGACCTGATTTTCAATCAGCAGAATCATCGGACGCCCGGGCGCAAGAAAGTTTATGCCCTCCAACCGATGCAGGCGGAACGGCTCCGGTATCGCTTCTTCCTGCCCAAGCAGCGCATAATAGTAGGCACAGCAGGCATCCCAAAAGCGTACCCACGGGGCATTGTGCTGTTGCTGCAGCAACTCATAGCGCCCCAGCGGCGTATAACGCGGGGTACCCTGCCCGAACAGGGAAAGCCGAAGCGAGAGAAAGTCACCGCAGAGCGCAATATTCTCCTGCCCGCTGCCGTCCGTCTGCGCATAGGTGCGCTCCAGCGCAATCATTGCATCATCAAGCTGCCCGCGCGTAAAAGCAGCTTCCGCCTGCATCAGGCGGTCAGCCCCTATGCCGTGATCATCTGTAATTTTACAGTAGTGCGGCATACAGCGGTCTAACTCGGCCAGCTCGGCATCCAGCGCACCGGGCTTGCTGTGGTACATCATCAGCACTGAGGGCGAATTAAATGTCCAGCCGTTCGCTTTTTGGATACTGATAGCCGGGCGCGTCATTTTTTCGCTGGCGCTGCGGTGCAGTACGCTCATGGCCGCTATATCATTATAAAAAAGGAAGCTTGTGATCAGGTCGCACTCCCCTAACAGGTTGCTGCGCTCTTCCTCGGGCCATGCGGGGTGCTCGTCAACGGTCTCCAACAGAAGGTTTTTCAATTCCAGCATTTTGGGAATCTGATGCCAGTTGAACATACAGCGCATCAGCACCAGCAGGGCAACCGGGTGTTCCTTCAGCGTTGATTTTGGGCAGGCATCCAGATCGGCCAGGGCTATTTTGGGCCGCGTGATAGCCAGACGAATGCCGGTGTCTTTCTCAACCACACGCAGCAACGCATCATAATCGCCGCAGGCACGGTAGGCCGTCATGGCGTGCAGCAGGTGCCCATGCTGCTCATACCATTGGCCGTATCGGTCGTAATAGGCGGTCTGCTTCTCCGCCGGCAGCTTATGGAACGCCCGCATGGCGCAATGCTTCATCACGTGATGGCAGCGATACCGGTCACTGTCCGGCAAGCGCTTTACAAAAGCATTGCGGGTGGTCAAATCTGCCAGCAGTTCGGCGGCATCCGCCCGCCCTGTGACAGCTTTGGCCATTTCGATGGTAAACTCATCGGCCAGACTCAGCACGGTTAAAAATTCCTGCTGCATGGGCGGCAGCGGGTCGATCATGGTAGCCGTAAACAGGTTGTATATATCAGAACCGCGCTCCGGCAGGGCACCGCGGTCCGCCAGGGTCCGCAAATTCAGATAGACGGCTGAGATCCAGCCCTCCGTCGCGTAGAGAAGCTGCTGCAGCTGACTCTCTGTCAGGTCGGCACCGCAGCGGCGGGTGTAGACAGCAAGGTCATCCTTGTCCAGCCGCAGCTGCTTGGGGCCAAGGACACATACCCTGCTGCACAGCTTCGTGATTTCAGCTTCCGAAAGAAAGTGGTTTCTGCTGGCTATAATGATATGTACATTTTTAGGGAGCTGGACAGCACATTTGCAAAGAAAATCTGCGCAGCGGGGACCTCGCAGCAGATGGTAATCATCCAGAAAAATATAGAATGGGCCAGTTCCGGCCAACGCGCGGTTCATGTCATCCATCAACAGCATGACGCCTTGAAGATCCGACGGCAATTCATATTGGCGCAGGAAATCAAGGCCCGCATGTGCAAAGGCTGACTGTGCACTCCGCCAGAAGATTGCCAGACTGTCGGAGTAAATGCTGATGCGAACCACCCGTGTACCGGGTACTTTGCTGCGTTCCCCCAAAAACCAGTTGACGGCGGTGGTTTTACCGTACCCCATGGGAGCAACTACGCAGGTCATTGCGTATTGGTCGATCTGCTGCAGCTGTGTCTGCAAGCGATCCGACATATAGATGTCATTCAAATTGGTATTTCGATTTTGCATAATCGTGACCTTACAACCGATCAAGTCCATCACTTTTGAACTTACTGTAATTATTATAGTACAAAATCGCCTCAAAAACAAGAAAAAACCGATGTTTTGTGGCAACATTGAACTTCAGGAACAGGTAAGGTATAATAAGCACAGGAAAAACCAGTATGAAAGCGCAAACCGTTCCAGTTAAAAGGGAAGTGATCGACTATGGACTATATCCGCATCACGAAAGAGAACATCGACAAGGAGCACATCTGCTGTGCCATGTCCGGCAAGCAGTGCCTGGCAAAAAAGGAATGGCTCAAACAGCGCTTTGACGAAGGGCTGGTTTTCTGCCGCAGCGTGGAGCGCGGCAAATGCTTTATTGAATACATCCCGGCGGAAAACGCCTGGCTGCCCATTGAGGCGGAGGGCTGTCTGCACATCAACTGCCTCTGGGTCTCCGGGGCGCTGAAAGGCCACGGCTACGCGAAAGAACTGCTGGCCCGATGCGTCAACGATGCCCGGGCGCAGGGGCGTAAGGGCGTGTGTATTCTGTCTGCCGAGGGGCGCAAGCGCGAATTTCTGGCCGACGCCAAGTTTCTGGCACATGAGGGCTTTTCCACTGCGGATGTGTCCGACTGCGGCATCACGCTGATGTACCTGCCGCTTTCCCCTGACGCTGCGCCGCCCAAGTTCAAGCCCTGTGCCAAGCACCCGCAGGCCGCAGAACCCGGCTTTGTGCTCTACTATACCGACCAGTGTCCTTTTACCTGTTATTGGGTGCCGCGCGTGGCAGAGACTGCCCGGGCCCACGGCATTCCGCTGACCGTACACCACATCACCGACCGCGAGACTGCGCAGAACACGCCCGCCCCGGTCACGACCTATGCCCTGTTCCGGGACGGGAAGTTTTTGACACAGGGTATCCAGTCCGATAAGAAGTTTTTGGCACTGGCAGGCAAGGCTGATTCCTGACCGCGCTGGTGAGCGCATTCGGACGAGCATATACAACAGCCCCTCTTTACTTGTTCCGTTATACATTCGACCAACTGTAAAGTATAGAAGCATTTTCATAAACCTTGTCGTTATGAGCTTGTTCTATGGTTTACAGTTATAGTTTACAGTGTAAATAAATCGACAGCAGCGACAGCGCGTATTGGGCTGTACAGGAGAACATCAACGCCAGTTTTACGAGCATGGGTGTGGCCTGTTGGCTTTGCTCCACCGCCGGGGGGCAGTGTACCTACTGGACTGTTACGTTCAACAAAAACTTCTACTTGTTTTCATACAGAAATTATGATATAATTTCTGTATGAAAGAGAGGTGCTATCTATGCCGAACATTCGTTCCAGCGCAGATTTGAG
>ENA-ORUU01000889-ORUU01000889.1-human-gut-metagenome-genome-assembly--contig:-NODE-889-length-19469-cov-2.89281_pt1 | contig 19469 bp, 17 predicted proteins | sample MGYA00242085_ERZ509221 | MGnify/ENA primary metagenome ERZ509221 (study PRJEB26280, sample SAMEA2338809) | human gut metagenome | biome: human gut; feature: human-associated habitat; material: faeces... | reverse complement strand
CGTAACACGTTTTAAATTTGATAGTGTGCTGTTGAGCAACAATGAGGAACTGCCCATTAGCAGAGCGTACCGAAAAACGGTCAGAGAAAATCTTATGTCATAATAAAGTGAGGAAATAGAAATGATATTGGCATACAGTCATGTGATTTATTTGATTGCGAATATATTTCGTGTTTTTAGTATTAATCTGTTTTTAGAAACCATATTTTCCAAAGACAATTTACGGTGTTCGCAGGAATTAAAACGTACCATTTTCATATTGTATTATCTTTTCAACAGCATTATTTATTTGCATTATCGAATTCCCATTATCACTGTTTTTTCCAATTTGTGTCTGTTTTTCTTTCTGATTTTGCCTTATTACAGTACCATGTGCAAAAGGATATTTGCGGTATTTTGTATCTTTTTACTGGAAATATTATGTGAAACAATTGTTTCAAGATCATCCATATTAATTTTGGGCCACATTCCTTCCATTGGTGTCATTACATATACCATAAGTAATTTTCTGTTCTACATCGTAGTTATTTTGACAAAAAGTATTTTGGGGCAAGAGGAGCGAATTTATCAAAAAGGACGCTGGGCAGTATTGATTATGATCCCAAGCATTTCCGCGTTTGCTGATATTTTGGCTTTATATGGCGGATATGAACAATGGATTACAGTAAGCGTAATTTTCTGCTTGTTTTTAATCAATATCGCTTTTTTCTATCTATATCAGATTGTTGTTTCCAATTATGAAGTAGAAATAGAGAATCAATCGTTGATGCTGCAAAATAAGGTATATCAGCAGCAACTAGACATGATTCATGCAACGGAAAACAGTCTGAAAAGAGCCAGACATGATTTTAAGAATCACTTGATTGCATTGGAAGAATTATCAAAATCTGAAGAAAGAACAGATCTGCAAGCATATTTTCAAAAACTGGGTGGAGAATATCAATTATCGGAAGACTATATCTGCACTGGCAACACAATATTGGATGGTCTGATGAATCATAAACTGAAAATTATGATGGCGACAGGAGCAACAATCGATACAAAAATGCAGATTCCTGAGAATATGGATATCAATTCTTTTGATCTTGTTGTGGTGATTGGGAATTTATTGGACAATGCCATAGAGGCATTGAGCAAACAGGAAAAAGGAAATTTTGAAGTTGAAATCAGTTATAGACAGGGGATACTTCTGATCAACGCAAAAAATACATTCAAAGGGGAAATCATCAAAAGGGGAGAAACTTTGATTTCTACAAAAGAGAGTGCAAAGGAAGCCCATGGTATTGGACTGAGCAATGTGCGACGTGTCATTGATAAATATGACGGAGAGATGATGATTAATACGGACAATCAATTCTTTAGTGTGCATATTGTTATGTATATCTGAATAAAAAAGAGTGTATCCCATGACAGATGTGCTCTTTTTGTCAAAAATGGAAAATACATGGGTAATTTTGGTGTTTTATAGAATCACCCTATATTTTAGATATAATAGGATTACAAAAATTTTTATCAAGATAACGGAGGGTGATTTTATGAAAAAGTGGAATTGGTTTAATGTAAAAGCGAACATGTGGAAAGCTGTTGCGTCTTTGGCATTGGTTGTTACAACATTGTCTGTAAACACAACATGCATGTTCGAATATTATCAGCCTAAAATGCCTAAAGGAAGCGAAAAGCTGAAACATAGCTAAGGCATTATGGGCGCGAGGTGATTTCTATGACAGAAAAAATAATGGAAAATGTGTGGAAAGAAATCAAAGCCGCAGGCAACGTGGATGAAGAAGACAAGGAGATTTACTTGTTTGGCATTTATCAAGGCCTGATTTTTCTGTTAAATGTGGTAACGGCTCTGTTGACAGGAATCATCTTGGATATGTTTCTGGAAAGTGTGCTGTTTCTGATTTGTTTTATACCGCTAAGAATTTTTGCAGGCGGATATCATGCAAAGACACAATTCAGATGCTATGTGATGTCAACAGTCACAACTGTGATTCTTTTGTATCTAATTGCGTTTTTGCAGAAGAATATGGGGGTTGACGTAATCGCGGTATATATCGTGGCAGCATGCATTATTTGGAAATTCGCGCCTGTGCAGGACAAAAATAAGCCTTTAGACTTAGATGAGCAAAAGAAATATCGTAAGAGAGTGCGCAGCTTACTGATACTCATCAGCTGCGTTTCAGGGGGCTTGTATTTATGGGGAAATGATGTAGTCCCAGCAGTAGTTGTAAGTGTAGTTTGCCAGTTGGCCATTGTTCTGGTATGGGGAAAATATAAAAATTATACACTTGACTGTACTTCAGCTGTGTAAAACAGAATTAATGGTGGGAATAGATATGCTATTTTCATTGTGTGTCCGAAATAAAATATGAAAATGGTATCATGTCTAATATACGCAAAAGAAATATTCAGCAGAATTTTTTGTCAGGCAGGGGGCAGTAAGAAGGTTCTTCTATGATTTATCATAGAGGAACCTTTTTTATTGGATAAAAATATTTGCTAATATGCGAGAGAAGATGACACAGAAACAAATTTTCTACATTATAAAAAAGGAGAATATTGAGCGTATTTGTAAGAAAAAGCATCCAGCCATGTGTGGTTGGATGCTTTTTCTTGAAAAGATCAAAATTTACGTTAAGCCATATGCATCATACGATAAATCAAGCTTTTATATTTTTCCAATAACTGTTCCAGCGCCTCAGAATTGTACTCACTGTATAATGTAGGATTTTTCAAAGAAAGTGCTGTGGATGCATTGATGATTCGAATCAGTTCCTTGTCATGGATGATATACAAGTGCGGGCCGATTCCTGTCTCGTATGCGCTGTAATTTTTCATAAATATCTTTTTATCATTTGCGTATATGGATATATGCGGCATGAAATCGCTGGCGAATATGTTTTCGTCCAAAATGATAAATTTGATATTTGGATTCTTTTTTGATACTTCAATGATATTTTTTATATGGGCAATCCGCTCTTCAACTTGCAGCTGATAATGAATATCCGTGTAGTAGATTTCTCCTGTTGTAATGTATTCATATAGAGAGGAGAGCAGAAAGAAAAAAGAAATTTCCTGGTTTTCAAAAATCTCCTCCCATGTGATTTGCAGGGTACGGATCATAGATTCTGTAATATCCAGCTTTGTAGAAGACTTTGCCGTATCCACGATATGGTCAATGGTTTCCGGTGGCAGAAGAAATTCAAATCCATATGTATTAAAGAAATGGAATTTGCTGCCGGAATAAAATTCTGTTCGGTAGGAACGGTTGATTTCTTTTGATGTGCAGGAACGCAGTAAAAGCTCCTGAGAAGTCATTTTTTGACAGAAAAAAGAAAACAATGTTTTGACGTCAGCAGGATTCGTAATGTTTACAGAAAAATCTAAATTTCCATGTTCATCAATAGACAGCATATCCGCAAAAGCATCTTCTACCACAATGGCATTGGTCTGCTTCATATTTTTCCCATTATAAAATTCGAAAAATACAGTCTTGTTTTTACTCAGCAGAAGATAAAGCTGCTTCATATAATATTCCGGATTTCTTTCAAATTCTTCCAGATCCAGCGCTGCCAGACATCGAATCCGGTTTTGTGTGCTTTTTGAAACCATTTCCAGTGCGTTTAGGTATTGGAAAGATTTGCAAATATCGATTGTCCATATGATGGTGACTTCTTTTTCTGCTTTCATCAGAACCTGACGAATACTGCGAATCATATTTTCCAGTACTTGTGTATGGCAGAAGAGGTTGTTTTCTATGGATGACTTCTGCAATTGGGATGATGTGCTTTCCTGGGCGCAGGACTGCCGATAACAGGAGCTGAGGGCAGATTCAATGGAAGTTGCCAAGAAGGCAAAAGTATCATCCTCATTTGTTTCCGTGTTTTCTATTACATCAGAAAAAGAGATGAAAAAATCATCCAGACGATCCTGTGTCATGATTTCATTGGCAAAGACTTTGGATAACTTTTTATTGATGACAGAAATCGTGCGGGTTGTTGGAAGGATACCTTTGTTGCACCATTTGCTGATATAAGAAATATCGTATCCGGTTTCGTTGGCAATTACCATGATTTTCGTATTGGTAAAAATAATCAGCTTTTTTAAGAGTTCGCCGTATTTCATAGTGTGATCCCCCCAAGGTATTCTCTGGCTATTCGGCAGATGCTTTTGCTTCTGGTACTGTGACAATGAAATATCCCCCCCAATATTTTCTCAGCAGTCCCATTTTTTTATAGCATATTTCAAAATATTTTCAGTCTGTTGGACTGGAAGCAGTTGAATTTTTCTAGTCAAATATTCGTTTTTCTGTTCTGAATATAGTTAATTTCAACTGTTTTATGTAAATGTGCTGATGAAATTATATCATAGCTTTTGGTGTATGGCAAAAAGTTTTTTCAACTTTTCATGATAAATTTTACTAAATTAATCAAGTTTATCAACAAAAAAATGATGTATTTGAAATTTATAATGATTTATTTGAATTTTTGAATCAAAATCAGTCAATATATTGTGTTTTATTTCAAACAATCATATGGATATAATGGGAATTACAAAACATCATTGTCGATCGCGGTGATTCCTCGGAATCATTTGATGTGCAAAACGATTAGGAAAGATTTTATTATTTGGAGGGAAAATTTATGAAACCAATGAGAATGCACCATGTAGGTATTGTACTGCCAGAAAAAAGCTACGCACAGGATCTGATTGATATGTTCGGTCTGGAAGTAGATTACACAGGCTTTGTAAATGCATATTCCGCAGACCTTATTTTCACAAAATATGGTGAAAAAGAAAGCCCCGTTGAATTCATTATTCCAAAAGAAGGGGTACTGACAAAATTCAACAACGGGAAAGGCGGCATTGCCCATGTTGCTTTTGAAGTAGACGACATCGAATCCTGTTCCAAAGAATTGATTGAGAAAGGCTTTGAAATGCTGGAAACAGAAGCAGTAGAAGGCACAAGCGATATCATCGTCAATTTCCTGAGACCCAAATACTCCCATGGTATTTTGGTTGAGTTGGTTCAGACAGTAGGCGAAATCCAGAGAGACTAAAGGATTCTAAGCAGCGCGAGGGCTTATGTTTCAGTCAAAGCGCTGCTTTGGCTTCAAGAAGGAGGTCGTAATATGCTTCAGTTGTTTATGGCAATTTCACCGATTCTGATTGTTATGATTGGTATCGTCGGGTTGAAAAAGCCTGCCACAATCGTTTCCGCAATTGCACTGATTTATACCATCTTTGTAACTATGTTTTATGGTAATTTCAAGCTGGAAAATGATGTTCTTTTCTCTGAAACAACAAAAGGCATCATCGAAGGTGCGAAAATGGTATTCATGATCTGGTCAGCCTTTTTGATACTGAATATGCTGATCAATACGGGTGCCATGGATAAGATCAAAGAAATCATTGCCAATCTGACATTGGATAAGCGGAAACAGTTTATCATCATTGCGTTTTGTTTTGGCGGATTTCTGGAAGGTGTAGCAGGTGCCGGAACACCGGCAGCTATTGCAGCTCCATTCCTGGTGGCTCTTGGTATCCCACCTGTATTTTCGATTGTTGGCGCACTTGTTTTTAATGGAATTGCCGCATCTCTTGGGGCAGCGGGGCTGACAACCATTGGCGGTTTCGCAGCGTTTCTGGATGTTGTAGATGTGATGGATATTTCGAAATATACCTCCTTCATCCATTTCTTTGGTGCATTGTTGGCGCCTATTCTGGTACTTGTTATTTTGTGGGGGAAAAGGGCACTGGATAAAGGAATTGTAAAGTTTGCACTTTTCCTACGGTTTCTTTATGGTATTGGTTGCCACATTCGTTGGAGCGGAATTCCCTACAATTTGCGCAGGCCTTGGATCTTTGGTTGTTGCGATTGTATACATCAAAGTTTTCTGTAAGAATGAAAGTATTCCTGAGGAATACCAGTATGTTATTGATGAATCTAAAGGCAAGAGCACGATGCCTGCATGGAAAGCTTTGTCTGCTTATGCTATTTTGCTCGTAGCTCTGCCAGCAGTAAGATTTTTTGCGCCTTTGTGGTTTATCAAACTTGGTTTTGCCATTTGGATTGGCATTACAATTACTTGCGTTTGTCTTGTATCATCCATTATTTTGCAGGACGTAACATCTATGCCTGGTTATATGAAAACATCATTTTGCAGTGTATTTGGTGCTTTGATTGCCATGGCATCTCTGGTTGCACTGTCTAATTTGATGAAAACAAGCGGTATGCTTTCTGTCATTGCAACAGTCATCGCAAATCTGCTTGGCCCTGTATATCCTGCCATCGCAGTCATCATTGGCTCTTTGGGATCTTTTGTAGCAGGTACGACAACAGGATCCAATATTTTGTTTGCACCCATGCATTATGAAGCATGTACGATTCTTGGGTTCAACATTCCGTTGGTGTTCGCGGCACAAAGTGCAGGCGGTGCCCTCTGAAATATGATTTGTACAAATAACGTAGTTGCTGTATGTGCCACCGTTGGCTTTAAAGGGGAAGAGGGCACCATCATGCGTAAGGTGTTCAAACCCATCTGCATTTTGTGGCTGCTTTACTGTCTGTTGGCACTGCTGTACGCCTATGTTTTATTCCCAGTAGCATAATTTGTAACGATGTATGAGCAACAGAAAGGGGCGTACGTATGGCGGTTTTGGTAATGAATCAGCTTTTCACGATGATCATTTTGATGCTTGTTGGCGTTATTCTGAATAAAAAGAAATATCTTTCAGAGAATGATGCCAAAGAATTATCGGTGATATTGGTGAAAGTGGCTGTTCTGGCAAATATGATTATCTTATTACAGAGACCATATTCCCATGAGATCTTTGCGGAATTTTTGAAAGTTTGTGCTGGTACACTTGGGGTTTGTTTTATTGCGACAATATTATTCTATGTCGTTGGTAAATGGATGAAAATGGCTTTATCCAGCGCAACTCTGTTTGCTTGCTGTGGGGCATACAGCAATATCATTTTTAGGGGCCAGCCGTTAATCAAAGCGCTCTACGGAGAAAAGGGGCTTATCTTCTGTGTTGCGGTGATGTTTGTCAGTACCTTGTACCTGTTTACGATTTGTTCCATATTGCTTTCTTTGGGAACTGATAAGATGAAGGATTCAGCAAAGGTACTGAAAGATTCTTTTTTGAATCTGGTGTTTATTTCAGGCACCATTGGATTTATTTGCTTTGCAAAATCCATTGTACTGCCGAAAATCATCAGTGACGCACTGCAATTTTCCGCGAATACAACTGTTTGTCTTTCTATGATCTATATTGGATTTTTGCTTGCTGAAGCAAATCTGAAAGAGGTCATGAAGGACAAGGAAGTATATATCTTCTGCATCCTTAGCTTGATTATTACACCTATCATAGCGAAGGCGTTTGGGGGATTGTTTTTGGAAGGAATGCCATTGGCAGTGCTGGCGATTCTCATGGGAACGCCGGCAGGAACTCTTTTACCTTCTTTCGTGGAATCCTACGGAAAGAGTGCAAGGAGAGTGTCACAATATGTGTTTATGTCCACAATACTTTCCTTAATTACGCTGCCGCTGGTTGCAGAATTTCTTTGCAGATCCTAAGTTACTGGATCATGATTAAAAACTTGTTTAGTACAGGCGTTGCCTGTCATGATATGATTACGGTAGAAAAAACTCTCATGTTTTCTACTTATAAATGTCACCGATGTTTATTGCGTCATAACACCGGTGACCTCCTTTAAATATGTGCTGGTATAATCTTTCTTTATATAGAGAATCAGCCAAATACCTTTCCATAGAAGACCCTCCTGTTTCATTGAAGCAGGAGGGTCTTCCTTTGTTTGACATGAAATTAGGCTATTGTTATTTAGAAATCATCATGAAAAAACCACCCATATCAAAGGGTTGTTTTTATGCGAGTTTATTCTTTTTCTGTTTTTTTCACACAGTCATGCAGATACATGATATGTTCCGCACGGTTGTTGTAATGCTGGCTCAAAAGTTCTTCTGTCTTTTCCACATCATTGGCTTCAATGGCTTCTAAGATTTCTCTGTGTTCTTCAATATTTCTTTCTCTGTGAGAAATTTGGTCATAGGTAATGGATAATGTAAGAAGAGTAATTACAACATCATATGTTTTTTCCAGCATAGGGTTATCTGCGGCAAGGATGAAAGAACGCTCAAAATCCATGGATGCAGCAACATAATCATTGCTGTTGGAAGCGTCATACATTGCCTGTTGTCTTTCAAAGGCTTTGCGAAGTTTGGAGATCAAAACAGGCATTTTTCCGCTGTCCCGGCAAACTTTAAAAGCACCCAGCAGATGAATGAGCACAACAGAACATAAATCATTGATAAGTTTCTCATTCAAATCCGTCACATGATATTTCTGATTGGAATTGATGGTAATCAGCCGCTCTGTTTCCAATTGGGATAAAGCTTCACGAATGGGTGTGTTGCTGATACCAAGTTCTTTTGAGAGATGCACAATGTTGATCGGCTCACCTAACGCATATTCTCTGGATAATATTCTGTTTTTGATGATTTCATAGACCTGATCTCTCATTGAAATTCGTTTGAGTGTCATAAGACGAATCCTCCATCTGTGTGTTATTCATATTGCATTCGTTTTGCAATCATAATGGTGCATTATAAAAAAAGAGTTGTTATTCTTTCACATTAAAATAACAACTAAAATATTGCGTATGTGATAATTTGCCCAAAAAATATAAGTTTCTGTTAAAAGTATACACCTGAAAAGGAAATAACGTCAAGATGAATGTGACATAATTCCGGGAAAAACAGAAGATAACAAGGGATTTTCACCATTTTAAAGGTTGAATATTTCAAAAATAAAAACAATATATCATGCATGAAATACTTTTAACATATGATGAAATAAAAGATAGCAGACAAGGTAGCAGTAGTCATTTTTTGCAGGACAAAAGAGAAATGCAAAAAGGAAATTTCAAAAAAATGAAGGGAGAAAAAATGAAGAAGGGGGTTCTCCATATGGCAAATAGGGGTACAGATTCGATCATATCGTGATCGCAGGTGGGAATAAGATGTAAAAAGAAAAGGTTTCACCAAAAGTATGCACAATGCATAGAGAATGGTGTGGGAAAAAAGTTATAAATTGAAGCCATATTAACTTCTTTTTTATTGCAAAAAGGACAAAAAATGGGATAATTCTATGTGAGTTATTGTCATATTATTGAAAATAACTTAATTCCTATTTTTTTGTACAATTTCGATTTTTTCTGTTTGATATTACCTAAAAAATTAAGAAAACAATAAAAAAACAAAAAAAACTCACAAAAACATTGACAGATTGTATAAAATCGTATACTATATAGTTAAAAATGCACTGTGCATAGTTTGAACGGTACAAAAAACAGTCAGTGTGTGGTATTTGTGAAAATGTTATGTAATATTGTGTAAATTCCCTCGGGTTTTATATGATTTCAGATGCGATCCGTATCTGAATGGAAAAGCGGACGTACAAGAAAAGAAGGAGAAAACATCGTATCAGCGGTTAAATTACGATGCTACTTAAAAAAGAAGAAAGGAGGAAAGAGTGTTAGAAATGTTACCGGAATTATAACTGTACTAAAGTATGGAAGGGAGAATGTGTAATGAATAATCTTAAGGGTAAAGACATCATGGCGGTTGGCTTGACTATGTTTGCGATTTTCTTCGGCGCAGGCAACTTGATCTTTCCGCCCTATTTGGGGAGAATGACAGGCGCGGAATGGTTCCTGGGGTTCTTTTTCTTCTTCATTGTCGATATCGGTGTTTCCATGATCGCGATTTTCGCTACCATTCGAAGCAACGATCTTTCCATGACTGGTATTCCCAGCAGATTGGGGAAAAAGATGGCAACTGTTGTAGCAATTATCATTGCTACTTGTCTTGCACCGTGCTTGGCTGTACCCAGAACGGCAGCAACAACATTTGAAATGGGTTGGTCACAGATGTTCCCCAACCTGAGCATTTGGGTATTCAGCTTTATCTTCTTTGCAATCGTTTGTTTCCTGACAATTCGTCCATCCAAGGTCGTTGATATTGTCGGCAATTATCTGACACCTATTCTTGTAATTTGTGTTCTTGTATTGATCGTGCTTGGTATTGTAGATCCCATTGGTCCCATCGCAGATGAATCTACAGTTGTAACAATCAAAGAAGGTATCATCAATGGTTATCAGACAATGGACCCTCTGGGTGTTGGTTTGATCATCGTTGCAATCATGGGTGCTGTAACTGAAAAAGGCTACAACACAAAAGATGTCCAGGGTCGTCTGCTGGCAAGAGCAGCGCTGATCGCGGCAATCCTGCTGTTCATCGTATACGGCGGCTTGACATTCCTGGGCGCAACCGTTTCTTCCGGCGGTTTTGAAGATTATAACCAGGCTGGTCTGGTAGTAGCAATCACAGAAGAACTGTTGGGCACATGGGGCGTAATCATGATGGCAGTTATCGTACTGTTCGCTTGCTTGACAACAGCAATTGGTCTGACATCCGGTTTTGCTGGTACACTGGAAAAATTGACAAACGGCAAATGCAAATACAAAACAGTCGTAATCGTAATGTCTGTATTCTCCTTCGTTGTATCCAACGCAGGTATTGACAAAATCATCAGCGTGGCAGCACCTATTCTGTCCGTAATCTTCCCTTGCTTCATTACAATGTCCGTATTGATGTTCTTCGGGAAATATATCAAAAATGATAATGTAATCAGAGTGGCAACATTGTTCGCATTCGTAATCAGCTTGTCTGAGGTTCTGGCTGGTTTTGGTCTGCCTCTGACATATACACAGTATCTGCCACTGCATGAATATTCTTTGGGATGGATCCTTCCCGCAGTCATCGGCGGTATCATTGGTAAATTCATTCCCTGTAAGAATAGTGAGGCTTAACGTAAAATAGGGTTCTGAAATTAAACAGGTAAAAAGAAATAGCAAAAACATATGAAACTAACACAACCAAAGCAGATAAGGAGGATAGTTATGAAAAAACTAATGACAGGTAACGAAGCTCTGGTGCAGGGCGCATGGGAAGCTGGCGTATTGGTGGCTTCTGCATATCCAGGCACCCCTTCCACAGAAATCATTGAAAACATGTCTGCAAGGAAGGAAATCTACTCCGAATGGGCACCCAATGAAAAGGTAGCAATGGAAGCTGCCATCGGTGCATCTATCGCAGGTGTAAGAAGTTTGGCAGCAATGAAGCATGTAGGTCTGAATGTTGCTGCGGATCCTCTGTTTACATTCGTTTATACTGGTGTAAATGGTGGTATGGTTGTTGTAACTGCTGACGAACCTGGACAGCATTCCTCTCAGAATGAACAGGACAACAGAAACTATGCAAGGGCAGCAATGATTCCCATGATGGAACCCGCTACCAGCGCAGAAGCAAAGGACTTCATGAAAGAAGCCTATGAAATTTCTGAACGTTTTGACACACCCGTGCTGATGAGAATGACCACGAGAGCTTGTCATTCCAAAGGTCTGGTTGAATGTGGCGACAGAGTGGAAAAAGCTCCTGTAAAACCTTATGAGAAAAACGCAAAGAAATATGTAATGGTTCCTGCAAACGCGAAGGTGCGCAGAGTAGTACTGGCTGAGAGAATGAAACAGTTGGAAGAATTCTCCGAACAGACACCTCTGAACTTTGTGGAAGACAACGGAAGCAAAGTTGGTGTAATCACTTCTGGTATGTGTTACTGTTTCGCAAAAGAAGTATTTGGCGATGATGTAAACTATCTGAAACTGGGCTTTACATATCCACTGCCTCAGAAAAAAATCGCAGAATTCTGCAAAGGTTTAGATACGATCTATGTAATCGAGGAAAATGATCCGCTGATCGAAGCAGAAGTGCAGAGACTTGGCTTTGAAGTAAAAGGCAAAAATACATTCCCTGCTTATGATGAACTGACATCTGACGTAATCCGCAAATGCGTTCACGGCGAAGAATTTGAAACCATTGATTACGACAAAGCAAAAGTTGTTCCCAGACCTCCCGCACTGTGTGCAGGATGTCCTCACAGAGGTTTCTTCTATGAACTGGGAAAGAGAAAGAATGTCATGGTAACTGGTGACATCGGCTGCTACACACTGGGCTTCGCAGAACCTTACAATGCAATTGATTCCTGCGTATGTATGGGTGCTGCATTCTCCACAGGTCATGGCGCTGCGAAAGCTTTCGAACAGAAGGGTGAAGATACAAGAGTGGTTGGTGTAATGGGCGACTCCACATTCTTCCACACAGGTATCAACTCCCTGACAGAATGTCTGTACAACAATTCCAAGACCGTCAGCGTAATTCTGGACAACAGAATCACTGGTATGACAGGTCATCAGGAAAACCCTGGTTCCGGCAAACACGCAGACGGCAGCGATGCAACAGCAATTGATATTGAAACCGTATGTAGAGCACTGGGTGCAAAAAATATCAGAACCATCGATCCTAACAATCTGACACTGATGAGAGAAACACTGGATTGGGCTCTGGGTCTGGATGAACCTTCTGTAATCATCACAAAATGGCCTTGCGTTCTGAAGAAATTCAGCGAAGATGATAAAGCGAAATTCCCTACGGCATACAAGACCAAAGACGTTGTTGACACAGATAAATGTATTGGCTGTAAGCTGTGCCTGAAGACAGGTTGTCCTGCTCTTTACATTGACAGAGAAACCAAAAAAGCCGGTATCGATTCTCTGCAGTGTGTAGGCTGTGGCGTATGTGAACAGGTATGTCCGAAACAGGCAATCGGAAAGGAGCGCTAAGAAGATGAGTGATAAAAGAACAAAAAACATTTTGCTGGTTGGCGTAGGCGGTCAGGGTACAATCCTTGCTTCTAAGCTCCTGACATTAGGTCTGATGGAAGAAGGATACGATGTAAAAATGAGTGAAATCCACGGCATGAGCCAAAGAGGCGGCAGCGTATCTTCTCAGGTAAGATATGGTGAAAAAGTTTGGTCTCCCGTTATCGAAAAGGGTTCCGCAGATATGATCGTATCTTTTGAAAAAATGGAAGCCCTGAGATGGCTGGAATATCTGAAAAAAGACGGCAAAGTTGTTGTCAATAATCATGAAATGATGCCTATGCCTGTTATCATGGGTAAGGCGGATTATTCTCCGGATATTATCAAAGAAATGCAGGATAACTGCAAAGACGTTACTGTTGTAAACGCAACAGAAGAAGCGGTGAAGCTTGGCAATGGCAAAGTAATGAATATCATCCTCCTTGGCACCATCATCAAAGCCATGGGACTGGAAGATATCGACTGGAACAAAATTGTCCGTGAAAATGTGAAACCTGCATTTGTAGAAGATAACCTGAAGGCAATTCAAGTGGGTATGAGCCTTGTGTAATACCTGCAAAAGATAAAGTAACTGCAACAAAAGAGAATGGAGGCTGAAATATGTATAATCAGTATTTTTATGGTCTTGGTAGTGCAAAATCCTGTATTCGTGAATTGTTTGAATACGGTTTGCAGCAAGCAGCGGTAGTAGGCAAGGAAAACGTTTTTGACTTCTCTCTGGGCAATCCCAGTATTCCTTCTCCTGCATCTGTAAACGAAGCTGCTATTGATGTTATCAAGAATGAAGATAGTCTGCTGGTTCATGGATATAGCAGCGCACCTGGCTTTGCTGATGCAAGAGATGCGGTAGCAAAAGAACTGGCAGAACGTACCGGAACAGAAATTCATGGCGCAGACCTGTATTTCACATGCGGCGCAGCACCTGCACTGATCGCAGTGTGCAAAGCACTGAATATCGACAGCAATACAGAAATTCTGGCAGTTGCACCGTTCTTCCCCGAATATCGTCCTTTTGTTGAAAGTACCGGCAGCAAGTTCGTTTATGTACCTGCTGATACAGAAAACTTCCAGATTGATCTGAAAACATTGGAAACAATGATCAATGAACATACACAGGCAGTGATCATCAACTCTCCTAACAACCCCTCCGGCGTTGTATTCAGCAGAGAAACACTGGAAAAAGTGGCTGCGATCCTGACTAAGAAGAGTGAAGAACTTGGCAGACCTGTATACCTGATTTCCGATGAACCTTATCGTGAACTGGTATATGATGGTGTAGAAGTGCCTTGGGTTCCTTCCATCTACAAAGACACACTCGTATGCTATTCCTATTCCAAATCTCTGTCTCTGCCCGGCGAACGTATCGGTTACGTTTATGTGCCTGAAAAACTGACAGACGCAAAAGAAATGTTCGCTGCAATCGCAGGGGCATCCAGAGTTATTGGTCATGTTTGCCCTCCTACACTGATCCAGCGTGTAGTTGCTCGCTGTGCATATGAAAAACCCGACTTGGAAGCATATGATGTGAACCGCAAACTGCTTTATAACGGTTTGAAGAAAATCGGTTACGAATGTGCAAGCCCTGACGGTGCATTCTATCTTTTCGTAAAAGCACCCGGCGGCGACGGCAAAGCATTTTCTGAAAAATGTAAGCTGAAAAATCTGTTGGTAGTTCCTTCCGACGATTTCGGTGTAGAAGGTTACTTCAGACTGTGCTACTGCGTATCAAAAGAAACCATCGAAAAATCCCTGCCGATTTTCGAAGAAGTGTTTAACGCATAAAAATGTGTATTTATTATGGAATGGAAGAAGGAGATTGAAGTATGAAGAAATTAATGACAGGTAACGAAGCTTTGGTGAGAGGCGCTTGGGAAGCTGGCGTAAATTTTGCATCAGCTTATCCTGGTACTCCCAGTACAGAAATTCTGGAAAACATGTCTGGTTATAAAGAAGTGTATTCCGAATGGGCACCCAACGAAAAAGTAGCTCTGGAAGCAGCAATTGGCGCATCTATCGCAGGTGCGAGAAGTATGGCTTCTATGAAACACGTTGGCCTGAACGTAGCAGCAGACCCTCTGTTCTCTTTTGTATATCAGGGTGTAAACGGCGGTATGGTTATCATCACAGCCGATGAACCTGGTCAGCATTCCTCTCAGAATGAACAGGATAACAGACATTATGCTAAAGCAGCAAAAATCGCTATGATGGAACCCTCCGATTCTCAGGAAGCAAGAGATTTCATGAAAGAAGCTTTTGAAATTTCTGAACAGTTTGACACACCTATCCTGATGAGAATGACAACAAGACTTTGCCATTCCAAAGGTATTGTAGAATGCGCAGAAAGAGCAGATGTACCTGCTAAAAAATATGAAAAGAACATTGCAAAACATCTGAATCCTCCTGCAATCGCGAAAAAACAGAGAATTCTGCTGGAAGACAGACTGGTAAAACTGAAAGAATTCTCCGAAACAACACACCTGAACAGAATTGAAGACAACGGTAAAAAAGTCGGCGTAGTTGTATCCGGTATGTGCTACTGCTATGCAAAAGAAGTATTCGGTGATGATGTAAACTACCTGAAACTTGGCTTTACATATCCTCTGCCTTCCGAACTGATCAAAAAATTCTGCACAGGCTTGGATACTATCTATGTAATCGAAGAAAACGATCCTATTCTGGAAGAAGAAATTCAGAGAGTTGGTTTTGCTCCTAAAGGCAAAAACACATTCCCTGCATATGACGAACTGACATCCGACGTAATCAGAAAATGCGTATTCGGTAAAACATTCGAAAGCGTAGATTACGACAGAACTAAAGTTGTTGCTCGTCCACCTGCACTGTGCGCAGGCTGTCCTCACAGAGGTCTGTTCTATGAACTGGGCAAGAAAAAGAATGTTCTGATTTCCGGTGACATCGGCTGCTATACCTTAGGTTTTGCTGATCCTTACAATGCAATGGACTTGAACCTTTGCATGGGCGCAAGCTTCTCCATGGGTCACGGTGCGGCTAAGAAGTTCGAAATGTTCCACGAAGATATGAGAGTTGTTTCTGTTCTGGGTGACTCCACATTCTTCCACACAGGCATTAACTCTTTGGTTGAATGTATTTACAATGGTTCCAAGACCGTAAATATCATTCTGGACAACAGAATCACAGGTATGACTGGTCATCAGGAAAACCCTGGTACAGGTAAACATGCTGACGGCAGCGATGCAACAGAACTGGATATCGAAACCGTATGCAGATCCTTGGGTGCGAAAAACATCAGAACCATCAACCCCAACAACCTGCAGCTGGTAAGAGAAACCTTGGATTGGGCACTTTCTCTGGACGAACCTTCTGTTATCATCACAAAATACCCTTGCGTATTGAAGAAATTCAGCGAAGAAGATAAAGCAAAATTCCCTGACGCATATAAAACAAAGAACATTGTCGACAAAGACAAATGTATCGGATGTAAGATGTGCTTGAAGAGCGGATGTCCTGCTTTGTTCCTGAACAGAGATGATAAGAAAGCAGAAATCGATCCTCTGCAGTGCGTAGGCTGTGATGTATGCCAGCAGATTTGTCCTAAGAATGCAATCGGAAAGGTGGAGAAATAAGATGACAAAGAGTGTATTATTGGTTGGTGTAGGTGGTCAGGGTACTATTCTGGCTTCTAAACTTCTGACATTGGGTCTGATGGAAGAAGGATTCGACGTAAAAATGAGTGAGATCCACGGCATGAGCCAGAGAGGCGGCAGCGTTTCTTCTCAGGTTAGATATGGCGATAAAGTTTGGTCTCCCGTTATTGAAAAAGGTTCCGCAGACATGATCGTGTCTTTCGAAAAAATGGAAGCACTGAGATGGCTGGAATATTTGAAAAAAGACGGCAAAGTAGTTGTTAACGATCATGAAATGATGCCCATGCCTGTCATTATGGGTAAAGCTGATTACGCAGCTGACATCATCGATGAAATCAAAAAAGCATGCCACGATGTGACTGTTGTAAACGCAACAGAAGAAGCAGTGAAACTGGGCAACGGCAAGGTTATGAACATCATCCTGCTGGGCACAATCATCAAGGCTATGAAACTGGATAACATCGATTGGGATAGAATCGTAAGAGAAAACGTAAAACCTGCTTTTGTTGAAGACAACCTGAAAGCAATCAAAGTGGGTATGGATTTAGTATAACAGGAAATACTGACTCTAGGTAAATAAAGTAGGCGAATCTCAGCATGAAAACAGCTGGGATTCGCTGTTTCTAAAATTTCTAGGAAATGAGTGTTGAATTATGAATGTATACGAAGAATACAAAAAGAAACTGGTATCTGCTGAAGAAGCAGTGAAAATTGTAAAAAGTGGTGATTGGGTAGATTACAGCCAGACCTGCTCTTTCCCGGAAGATTTGGACGCCGCTCTGGCAGCCCGCAGAGATGAACTGGAAGATGTCAAAGTAAGAAATGCCATCAGCATGAAACCCGTTCAGATTGTTGAACAGGATCCCGAGCAGAAAGCATTTACTTATAACCTGTGGCATTGCTCCGGCATTGACAGAAAATATGTAGATCAGGGGAGAGCTTTCTATTCTCCTATGCTTTTCAGAAACTGCGGTTCCTACTATTCAAGAGGGTATGCTCCCGTTAATGTTGCCATGATTACAGTATCTCCCATGGATAAAAACGGGTACTTCAGCTATGGTCTGACAAACTGCTGCATGCAGGAAATGCTGGACGCAGCTGATCACATTGTTCTGGAAGTAAATCCGAATATGCCATTTGTTTTCGGTATGGAATGTGATCATATCCATATTTCCGAAGTAGATTATGTTGTAGAAAGCACAAAACCTCTGGGCATTGCTCCCGGTGGTGCACCTTCCGAAATCGACAAAAAGATTGCAGGGAATATTTTCCCTTATTTGTATGACGGTATCACACTGCAGATTGGTATCGGCGGCATGCCCAACGCTTTGGGTGGTCTGATTGCTGATTCCGACCTGAAAGATCTGGGTATGCATACAGAACTGATGAGTGATGGTTATCTGAAACTGTATCAGGCAGGCAAAATCACAAATAAGAAAAAACTGCTGAACCGCGGCAAAGGTGTATTCTCCATCTGTAACGGTTCCACAGATCTGTATGAATTCCTGGATCATAATATTGATATTATGTCTGCACCTATGAGATATGTGAATAATCCTGAAACCATCAGACAGCTGGATCATTTTGTATCCATCAATGGCTGTGTATCCATGGACTTGTATGGCCAGGTTTGCTCTGAAACATCCGGCACAAGACATATCAGCGGTACAGGCGGACAGCTGGACTTTGTGACAGGCGCATATGCTGCTGAACATGGACAGGCATTCTTGGCAATGTCTTCCACATTCAAAGACAAAAAAGGAGAAGTGCATTCTCGTATTCTGCCTAAATTCACAGCAGGTGATGTAATCACAACACCCAGAACACAGGCACCCATAATGGTAACAGAATATGGTGTTGCACAGTTGTCCGGTCTGGCAACATGGCAGAGAGCGGAAGCAATCATCTCCATTGCACATCCTGATTTCCGTGATGAACTGATCAAAGCTGCTGAAGAACAGAAGATCTGGCGGAGATCCAACAAGCGATAGGAGGAAGACCTATGAAAGAAAATGGAAATGGAAATCGCTGGCTGATGTTATTTGCCGGAACAGTGATGCTGCTGTTTTTAGGATTGATTTATGCGTGGTCCATATTCAATGCGCCGTTTAAAAGTGTTTATGATACTTGGACAGTATCCCAGCTATCCATGACATTTACCATTTCTATGATTTTCTTCTGCCTGAGTGCGTTTGTTGCAGGGAATCTTGCAAAGAAAATCAGTGCGAAAAAGATTTTGTGGATCGCTGCTGTTATGCTTTTTATCGGATTCGTTGGGGTATCAATGCTGAATCCCCAGAATCAGAAAAGCAGCTTAATTCTGTTGTATATTTTATATGGCTTTTTTGGCGGAAGCGGTGTTGGGATGGGATATAACTCCATCATCAGTACTGTAAACAAAAGCTTTGCAGATCGAGCTGGATTGGCATCTGGCATCATGCTGTTGGGATTTGGCTTAGGCGGCATTGTTCTGGGCAGCTTGGTAGACTCCATTATTGCAAAAATCGGCTTATTCACGACATTTAGAATTTTAGGTGTTGCGATTGCTGTGATTTTGTTTATTGGTTCTGCTTTTATCAAACCACCTGTCGTGGATCAGAAGAAAGCTGCAGAACAGCAGGCAAAAGACGCCGTTGGTTATACAGCTGGCGAAATGATGAAAGAAAAAACATTCTGGATTTTTGTAGTCTGGACAGTTTTGTTGAACTCTGCCAGCCTATTGGTAATCAACAGTGCAGCATCCATTGCAGTTGCATTTGGAATTCCTGCGACATTAGGCTTGATCGTTTCTCTGTTCAATGGGGTTGGTCGTGTTGTACATGGCGCCTTCTTTGACAGATTCAGAGAAAAGAAATCTACAATGCTCAATAACTGTTTTGTTTTATTGGCAGGTCTGTTATTGACATTAGGGGCTATTTTCCAGGCTGCGCCTTTCATCCTTTTGGGGCTGATTTTCAGTGGCCTGGGTTACGGTGGTACGCCAACACTGGCATCTGCTGTTATTCTTGATAGATTTGGTCCCAAAAACTTTGCTGTTA
>ENA-ORUU01000868-ORUU01000868.1-human-gut-metagenome-genome-assembly--contig:-NODE-868-length-19932-cov-3.66766_pt1 | contig 19932 bp, 18 predicted proteins | sample MGYA00242085_ERZ509221 | MGnify/ENA primary metagenome ERZ509221 (study PRJEB26280, sample SAMEA2338809) | human gut metagenome | biome: human gut; feature: human-associated habitat; material: faeces... | reverse complement strand
TTCCCATAATACCGAGAAACTCTCCCGGCATGACCTGAAAAGTGATTCCGTTCAGTGCTCTCGTCTGGTTTGGCAACGTCCCATAGACTTTGGTAAGATTTTCAATATTCAAAATTGGTTTCATGTGAATGCCTCCTATCCATTTCTGGGTAAATGATAGCACAGAAGCACAATAAATAACACTTACAGTCGCTGTAAGGATTCTGTTCCTGTTTTCAGAACAAGAATGACGCATCAAGCGGAATAAGTATATGTTTTGTAAAAACGTCGGGTGACAATGAAAAAATATGCTGGACTACCGGATTGGCTAACTTGCATTTCTTTGTCAATTCTGGTAACCGCTTCAAACATGGAAGTTTCTGTTCTTACTTTTATTATACTCAATCAATAAAATCAACACGGTTCAGCAAATTTTAATTATTTCCAATATGACAAAATTGCTTCCTGTTATATTTATCTATTTCTTTATTTCTCTATTATTCCGATCCGGTCTTCCAAAGGTATAAATAAGGTGTAAATTATTCGTCAATCATCAAAAAATCCTTTAAAGCCTAGGCTTTCACAGCATCCATTAAACACTGCCGTGGCAAATAAAAAGTACTCGTATCATAAATTTCTCCTATCTCAAAATGCCCTGTAACGCCAAGTTTTGCAAGGTTTTATCGGCTTTTTCGAGCATTGTATTTTTCTTGTTTAAAACTACACTTTTTGCAAAATACTTCAAAATGGTGCAATTCAAAGCAATGTGTATTAGTCAAATCGTAGTCAGGTAAGGGGGCAGACTACTGATGGGGTGTGTATTATTTAACGACGGAGGGTGTTGAATGTTTGTCTGTTCTATAAATTAATGACCAACATCTAATTATAAAAAATGTTTCAACATTTATTTTAATGCAGTCAATATCTCAATGCACTTGTTTTTACAATCCTTATCTAATACTTTAACATAATTTTTTGCCATATTAAGCAGAAATTGATTCACTTCGTCATTTTTATCATATGTATTTAAAGTATTAACCATTTCACACCAAAAAGGTAGTTGATAAACCATATCAGATATCGTCTTCACAACCGTCGGTAAATCAACATATCCTTCTTGGATATCATCTTGCTTATAAAACTCTATTTCCTCCTTAAATTGTTTAGGATTTTTCAATACATCCCAAAAAGAATTCGATGAAATATTTCTATTTGAAACCAATTCAAAAATAAGTTTTCTGTTTATTTCTTTCTCATCTGAAAAATCCACAGTCAAGAGAGCATTATATATCATAATAAAAATTCTGAATTTACCATCACTTTCCATCTTAGCCATTCGAGCAACAGCATTAAGATCAAGAAGTAATTCATTTGCTATCTGTTCAAGATTTCTGGCTTTTATGAATCCTGTATGTGCTATTTCATTTCTTTTAACAGGAACATCAAATGCAAAGTATGGATAATAACGCATATAGCTTATCTCACTTTTATTGCTAAGTGCTTTTTCAGCCTTTTCTACCAATGAGCCTGCATTCTCTTTATCATCATATCTTATTGAACATATATCAAAGAAAAGTCCTTCAAGTTGAAGTAATCCCAACGCAACAAAAGATTGGTAATGCTTTTCTTCATACAAACGAGCAATATCCATAAATATTTCACGGCGTTTATGTAAATGATAGTTTTGATCAATAAACTCTTTTAGGTTTACTAACACCTTTTTTGTTCAATTAGCTTCTTAATTTCAGAATAATATTTTTCTGGACTATCTCTATGCATTTTAAGAAATTTCTTTTCTAGTTCAGGACCCTCTAACAGATTTACACCTGGCAATTGTGATATTTTTACAACTGTAGAATAGTCAAAATCAGCATCATAATACTCTGATACCTGTGCGAATAAATAACGTCGGTTTTTGAACATATTTCCCCAATCATCACTGTTAATTTCTCTTTGCAAGGTATCATAGTCTGTTTCTATCAAATATTCTTTAATAGCCTTATTTAGAAACATGAAAACATCATTCTGTGCCCTCTTATTTAACTTTGCAAAATATTCTAATTTTCTATGCCTATATTCTGCTTCATTTGATTTGATTCCTTCTAACTTTACTCTCTCGGCTTTATATTTTTTCAATCTCTCATCGATTATTTTTAAATCATTAAGCACTTGACACATAAGATGTATAAAGTTCTTTTGTATCAATTGTTTTTTATCATCTGACTTCTGATTCTCATCTATTCCCAACTGCTTAATAAGGTAATTGTTGATTGTAACCTCTGCATTCTCATTTCTTTTTGGAACAGATTGGATCTTCTGCATCAATTCTTCATTTATTTCTATTCCGTTAATAGTATCTATTAGTGTGTATTTTTCTTCTTCCATTTTTTCACCTCAAATTATTACACATAGTGTATCGGCATCGTTTTTTCATAACACAACTTCAAATTCACCAATTTATATTACCATACTTGCTACATCTCCACCAGCCAAAAAGACACCCAAGCCGTATAGCCTGAGTGTCCTCAAAATCTCTTCCTTATTATATTATCAAACCACCTTGAACATATTCTGTTTCAAAGGCTTATCATCCATATCTAAAATTCCCATCTCTTTTCTGGCATTTTCCAATCCCTGCATCTTCTGAAGTTCCTTTTCTACATCCTCAAACCCTACATGGGTATACACATTGAGCGTCACAGCTATATCCGAATGCCCATCAAATACTGCAGTGTTTTAGGATTCATGCCGGACTTTGCCATATTGGAACAATATGTATGTCTGCAAACATGAGGAGTAATATTGGGCATAAATAAAAAATTTTACACGGAAAGATATCAATGATGAATTTTACTCTCAATGACACTTTCTACATCGAACCCTCTTATACACCTTCCTTTTAAATGAAAAGAAGATAAGAACAACTCCTCTAACCACGTATCCAAATATGCATCATTCACAATACCTATTAATTTTCTGAACTCGTTATTTATGAAATCAGCATACTATTAAACGCACGTAATTTGTCATACTCACCATACATATTAGCTCTTAACAACTGAGCATAAAAATGGATTATGAACCTATCATATGTATCAAATGGTTTTAATAACTTTGGTTCAACATGATTCTTTTTACACTGCAATTTTTCTAATTGAATGTTATCTCTTCTTCTGCTCTTGCATAGATATCCAGCTGATTCTGAACATCCAGACGATTAACCAGCCATCCTTTAGCTTCACACATTTTAACAAAATCATCTATTCTGTTTTTTCCATACATTTCTTTAAGTGTAATTACTAGTCCAAATTGCAATGGACTTCTGTTCTTCGATGTTACTCGCTCCTTTGTTATAACTCCTATTCCCCACATACCGGCATCATAAGATTTTTTAGGAACTCTTCTCTCTTTTACTTTCTCACATATTCGCTTAACATTATCCCATTTTCTGAATATATTTCTTGCATCTTCCTCATACATAACCTGACCTTCTTCGGTTTGTCTGTTATCATCAATAGATTTTATTTTAGTTTTGACAGTTCCATTCTTCTTTTCCGTAACCACACGGCCAAAATGTATATCCATCTCCGTTCCTGTATAATCTACTCCCTGATTTCGGTCACAGTGCGGAAAATAACACAAAACAGCCTTAGCATAATATGGGTGTTTTCCACTCACTACAGGAACCGGCAATGTATAGTTATACGTTTCGTAATCTTCTGTTGTACCAGTAATTATAAATTTTATTTCATCATCAGATGTATTCAAAATATCTTCTATATGTTTAGGCACAACACCATATCCCATTGTATCCGAAACATTTCCACTAGGACCCCATTTAGCTGCGGAATCGATGATAAGAGCCTTCGCGACCTCTCTACTAAGACCCATAACATAGATTAAATACGCCAGTTTTCTTGTAATCCACGGAGCAGCAAAAGATGTTCCAGTTAGATATATAGCACCTAATTCATCTGTACAAACAGCTATCTTTTCTTCTGCCTTTGTTCCATCTCCACCATAGTAGCATATATCCGGTTTATGAAAAAAAGAGAGCACAGGACCACGTCTAGTGTAAGACGCTGATTTTCCTAACATATCAACAGAATTCACAACTAATGAATTCAATGAATCGGCAGGTGCTCCCACCTTCATATCAGAATGTTTCTTTCCATCTGGCGTATTTGTTCCAGATATTACGAAAACAACATCATATTCACTCTGAATCCTATCTAAATCTGCAGCCTCAGGAGAAATATAGTTTTCTCTTATCTCATTCTTAGAACCTAAAGACAAATTCCATACTTTGATATCTTGATTATTTTCAACTATCTTTCTAATTTCTCGCAATATAGCAAATGAACTAAATCCACTTTGCTTTGATACACCAAAATGTCTTACACGGAAATGTCCACATCCATCATCTAATCCTCTATTTCCTCTAGGTCCATCCACAATAATTGATGACACTGCAGTTCCATGTTTAAAATCCTCTGGTTCCAATATATCCGAAGGCAACATAGGTATGTAATCTACCCATTTATGAAAATATACATTTTTATTGAACTGAGTATCAATAACTCCCACTGTTGGTTCATTTGTCGGCGGCTGAATAATGCAATCATCTTCATTGAACTCGACATCTTCGAACAAATCATCCTCTAAACTAATCTTGGAAAAATCAGTAACACTCATTGCAATAAGATATGGTGCTTTAACGTATAGCTGCTTTGCCTGTGGTGGTGTTAACAACACTGTTGTCCCACCAATAATCTTGCTTTCTGAAATATCGATTCCGAACCTTGATAACAATTCTCTAGTTTCTATATCCGTTTTATAGATAGTTATAATAGATTCTTCTGTGATTGTCTCTTTAGCCTCATCTACATCAAATTTTTCAACAAAATGGCAATCAATTATTGCATTTACAAAAGTTGTTTTAGCGATTTCTTCAGCATGCGAATATATCTTTTCTTTTCCTAATTTTTCAATATCTTCAGCAGTTATGCATCCATTATAATCCATATCCACAATACTCTTTACAATCTGTAAATTATTAATTGCTTTATCAATGGCTGATACCTGTACATAATGAGTAAACACATGCTTGTGAATTGTTTTACCAACACTATCTGTTCCTGTAACAAATTTTGCTCCTCTAATTGAATCCACAGGTTTCTTTCCAACGTCTGAAAGCAATGCCTTCAATCGATTACTTTTTGCCACAACACGGATATAATGGACACTGACAATTAGCCCTCCTATATCCTCTTTATCTGACCAATACTGTTTCACTTTAAAAAGCTGACTAATCAATTTTTCTATATGTTCTGATGTAACTTTTTTATGTGCCGGCAAACCTGCTGGTCCAATTCCTTCATTTCCACGTTTATCAAATCTTCCTTTTAGTTGCAACAATCCATTCATTTAACAACACCTGCCTTCAACTCTCTCGATACACTACTTTTCGACTTACTCGTTAGAATTTCTATTTCCCTAACTGTAAATCCTTGTTCTTGAAGCTTTAGCAAATTCTCAGGCTTTTCCCCACATACTGAATAATAAATTCTCCTAAAATAATCCATCCCGTCATTTACATCACTAAACGCAATAGATGTTTTCAGTAAATTTTTTAATTCTCCCGGATATGGCATGGGATTAGATAATCTCATTATTTTTCTAAAAAGTCTAATATCTCTGCCACCTAACTTCATTTTATCCAAATAAGAATTTAACATTTTTTCAGCTATATCCAGCAAATCTTCTTCTGTATATCTATTAAAGTCAATTATAGAATCAAATCTTCTAGTTAATGCTTTATCGAACATGTCGTATAAATTCGTTGTCGCTACTAAAATTATATTTTCATTCATTCTATCCAGACACTTAAGCAATGTTGATGTAACTCTCCCCATCTCTCTTAAATCATTTGAGCTGGTTCGTTCTAATGCCAATGCATCTATTTCATCAAACAAAACAACAACCTTTTCAGGATGAGCAAATGAATTAATTTCTTTAAACATCTCGGTCAGATTCTTCTGTGTCTGACCTAGTTTACTATCAATGATTGCGGAGAAATCAACCATAAAGATTTCTCTATTCAAAATTCTTGCCAGTTGCTTTACAGCCTCAGTCTTTCCTGTCCCTGGTTTCCCTTGAAACAAGAATTTATTAATGCCCATCTTTCTTCCAACTGCATTTACCACTCCAAGCAAATCCTGCGTTATGCAATCCGGTAATAATAACATATCTTCAACAGAATCTATTTTTTCAAAGAAAGCTGATCTATTTTCAGATATCTGCGGAACAAAAGTATTCGCATTTGATAAAAGCGACATAATATATTCTGCAAGCTGATAGTCTCCCGAATTATCAAAATCTTTCGCTATTTCGTATGCTTCCGTTCTAAAACCCGCATCATTCTTTTCCGCATAATATTTTACTAAATTTAGCACATTCTTTTTCTTCATAACATCAGCCTCTTTCATCAAATCTTTTTACATAAAATATATATCACATCGGGACATTTTTTTCAATAGTGGGACAATATTTTCTCAATATAAATCAAAATGTTACATAAGCGAAAAAAGTAAATCACTTGATAATCGTTAGTTTCTATCCTCCGTCACCTCCTGTAATCTTTTGAAGAAATTTTTCTCTCATTGTCCTATTGTTTTCGTCAACTTAAATTCAGCCTACTAGTCTTATCGAAATTTTTTGACACAATTGCCAAAAATCTTCATTGTACTTTTTTATAAACAAATGGCATCCCAACAGTAATATTTGCCGGAACGCCATCTATGAGTTTGAGCTCTATTTAATTTTTTCTTCCTGCAAAAGTGGTAAACTTCACCTCCTCCGCACCAGAAGCATCCATTTTACAGGCCTTTTTCAATTCAGTAAAATAGTGCCGTGACAGATGAAAAGTACTTTTATCATTATTGCATAGCCTCGCATTTCTTGGTATTTCGGGCTTTGTAAGCCTTTGTAAATTTTTGTTTTTCTGGCATAACCTAGTTTATTTTCGCATAATGTTGTCCGCAGTCATCGGAAAATAGAAAGTCTTTTCCGTTATTCTTCTTTGCCATGTTCTCACCTCAATTTCAGTGTTATTATCCAGTCCAATTCTCCATGCGCTTATTATTGTATCTGCAAGCCTTCAGCAAAAGAGCTATTATACTTTAGCATATTTTTTCGTGCAACTTTCATTGCCTCCACAGATTCTTCTGCCTTTTTTATAGATTCAGCAATAGCTTTTTTCTCTTTACCCTTTGCAACATCTTTCTTTAATCTGAGTTCCACAAGACCCTTTTCGATTTCTGTAATATTCTGAAGATATTGTTCATACACGCTGTTAGGAAACTCGACATCATGTTCATCATTAAGGAAAATTTCTCGTACTGAAGTGAGCAATTTTGCCGATTGCATAATGGTATTCTTCTTACCTAAAAGTCCTGCTGAACCAACAGCACCACCGACTCCGGCACCAACGCCTATTCCAAGTGCTGCTCCGCCGCCAACAATAGCAATTGTTCCACCAAGCATTCCGGCGCCACCTGCTGCTATAGCACCTCCACCAAGATATGCAAGGCAGGCACTGGTCAATGCTGCACCACTAAGCCCGGCAAAATTTGAACCTACCAATATCACAGCAATAGAACCCGCAAAAGCCCCTGCAGTTGCAACGGTAACTATTGCAATAACCGCCGTGATGGACAGCGATGTAATCACAGTCTTGAGAACCTCATTAAGTTCATTCATTCGATTGTTATAAGACTTTCGCAATCGTTTTACATATTCTTGTTCACAATATTTACCTGTAAATTGTGCATTTAGGAAACGGTCACCTTCGTTTTTTTTGAAACCGTTAATCGGATTGTTCAGGTATTTGTACTTTTTGCACGGTACATCATTACCTTTTTTATCCTTCTCCGTTCCAAGCGGATAATACGGTTCAAACAACATTGTTTCAAGAAGAATCAAACGATACCACGGTTCATTAGGATTTTGTCCAGCAATATACTGTTGCAATTCGCCCATAGTATACCAATGCATTTTCGCTCCAGGAACCTGCGTAAAGCTCTCAAAACCATCAGAGATAAACTTCGTCCATTCCTGGATCCATGCAGTTTTCAGTTCTTTAACGCTTTCTCCAGTTATAGGAATATTGGTGTGTTCTATATCATCGAGTGTCTTATAATATTCAAGATTATAAAGTATTTCCGTCTGCTCTAATGAGAGACCGAACTTATCCATCTGTATATCCATATCTGTTCCTATTCTTTTATAAATATCTGCATCGGCTTTTCTGAATGTCTGCTGCTTTATGTTCTCATACACATCTCGAACCTTTTTAACGTTTCGAACTTTAAGTCCCCAACTCACATCAGAACCAATAGCAACTGCAAATCTTCCCACGCCAACATAATTAATAGACACCCAATACTTTTTAGTTGCAATTGCCTCACCAACATCAAGAGCAGTAAATACTCCCGTTGAAACAGTCAACATACGTGTAATTGTTGGATTATTGACAGGCTTAACAGAATTCCAATCAATCTTTTTCATGTCTACAAGGCAACTCACACTATTTTCTTTCATTTCCAGTGCAAGATGCCTTATAAAATAAAATACATGCACCATACACTCATTAGCAATTACTGGAACAGCCTGTTTACACAATTCCACAGCAACGCCAAGTTCACCGCGCAAATCGAATTTAATAACGGACTCCTTGATAATCTGTCCATTTTCATCACGTTGCATCATAAGTGTACCATTAAATAACTTTGAAAGGAATAAAGACAAGGACATATCATCATCGACCTTTATATCCTTAAAAAACGGTATTGCTGAAATCTCCTTTGCCAAAGCAAGAATCGGTCCTGGAACTCCTGTACCACCAGTAACACCCGCCGTACTGCTTGCCCCCGCAACATCACTTACAAGATGAAAGAACCAGGTAATAGTTCCCATCAAAATCTTCTGTGGTACATCCTTTCCAATGAAAGGCTTGCTCTTTTCCTGAACATCAACAATAAGAAATACCCCGTTAGCATCTGTTCCATATGATTTCTCGGTAAACTGAGTCAATAACGAAAATGCCAGCCCCACAATTGTCGGATGGTGAGCAAAATCTCTCAAATGATGCTGCAATCCACCACCGAAATCAGGCGTATTCCCATCGCTCGGAATGGGAAATCGCTTTTCCAAAGCTTTCACTGCGGATTTTACATCATCGAATTTCTCATCCTCTAACATTTCTGCTGTCTTTTTTACGAAAGCATCTACTTTATCACTAGCAACACTGCATCCATTTGCCAGATTAAACTCTCCAACCCAAAGAATATCCAACAGGCCACAGGCAATACCACTTGCAACTGCGACAATATAATCCAAATTATCTGCTTTATTTGATAGTAATTCAATCTGACTATTCAAATCATAAATGGTTTTATCAATATCAAATTCTTTTGAGCCAATAAAATCATCATATGGTATCAATTCATATTTTATATCCACATTTTTCTTGCTCATTTTATATTTCCAAACCTTTCTATAAGAGCGCAGACGGAATGTCAGGTCATTGATGTCGAGATCATCCTTGTTGCTGTCAACAATCAGAACTTTTGATCCATGTATATATTCTGTTTTTAAGGCTGTGACCTCTTCGTGCTTATGGTCTTATCTTATAAGAGCAGTATGCTCCCATAAGATAAAGCTACGAGATTGTGTCGTTCTTCTGCTCAGAAAATGTTTTTTCAGATAAGTTGCGCTGTCAGGAAGAGAATACTGCCGATTCTATCGTGCAGTTCCCTCCGCTGACAATTCGCTGCTTCACACCACGTTATTTATTCTGACTTAATCCACCATCCGCCTCCATTTTTATAGCCATATTTCTTCATAAAACTTTCAAGCTGTTTGACAGTTCCGGAATTTGGCTGCCGTTCTGCAAGAAGTCCTTCTTCCTTTGCTGCAACCATAATCTTTTTGCCTAGCAAATCCATCATTTCACCCATGGCTTCCACATTTTCTTTTACTCTAATATACTCTTCGGATTCTTCTTCATAATCATACAGATCATCTTGAATATACCAGAACTTATTGTGTACCTGCACATAAACATCAACTAGTTCTTGAGTACCACCGATACTTGCAATATCTAATTGCATTTGCTCAACTGACTTATCCGGCATTGGATTTCCAACCAATATTACAGTTCCGTCTGTAAAAAACTCTTTAGCCGAAATACTTTCTTCTTGTCCGAATGATTGATAAAAATCTTTTGCTTCGATTTGCTGCAATCCAGAAACTTGACCATCACCAAATTCCATGATCATTAGCCCTCCGTCATCCTTCCGTGCTATATCAATTGTTACAAAGTTGCTTCTAACTTTTTTGCGATGCATTCTATCCAACTAATTTCAACGTCGGATAATCTTACATTACTTTATTCCCGCCTATACTCCTCAATTACCTCAAGAAACCGCTCTCCATACTTCGCAAATTTATTTTCGCCCACACCTGAAACGTCCAGCATTTCAGGCTTGGAAGCCGGCATTTTTGCTGCCATATCGATCAGGGTCTTGTCACTGAAAATAATATACGGCGGCATACTTTCCTCACGTGCAATTTCAAGGCGGAGTTTCTTAAGTCGTTCAAACAGCTTGTAGCCGGAAGATGTAAGTGTTTCCACACTTTTTGCTTTCTTCTTCGTTTTGGCTGTCTTTTCCGGCTGTTTGTCTTCATCTGTGATCTTAACGAAAACAGAAGCCTCTGGATTTTTCAGGCCACTGATATCACCCAGTTTGAGAACCTGATAATCCCCCACGCGAAGATATCCCTCTAATACCAACTGTTCGATCAAACGTCTTAACAGATTCTTGTTCGTTCCTGCCAGAACGCCGTATGACTTGTAGCGAACAGCTCCTATTTCCTCCAGCCTCGCCGTCTTAGCTCCGGCAACAGTGTCAATGATGATCTGCCTTCCATATCTTCCCTTCGCTTCGTATACGCAGTTGATCACTTTTTTGGCTGCTTCTGTCATATCCAGAGTTTCAAATTCCCGCAGGCAATTGCCGCAGTCCTGACACGGTTTTTTCGGATTTTCCCCGAAATACTTTAAAATATAATTGCGCAGACATTCTGTTGTATAGCAGTATCGCTCCATCACCTGCAGCCGCCGGACATCCCTTTCCCTGACCGTCTCCCTGTCCGCCGGATCGAGATCCTGCATTTCCTTATGATCCAATAAAAACCGGTTGATCACAATATCCTGCGGTGAAAATAAAAGAATGCACTTAGCGTCAAGTCCGTCACGACCGGCTCTTCCTGCCTCCTGATAATAATTTTCCATACTCTGCGGCATATTATAATGAATGACAAAACGGACATTTGATTTATCGATTCCCATGCCAAACGCATTTGTGGCAACGACAATACTCGTGTAATCGAATACGAAATCATCCTGCATTTTTTTCCGCTCCTCAGCATTCATTCCTGCATGATATTTTCCCACAGAAATGCCCTTGCTCTTAAGCAGTTCGTATATATTATCAACGTTTTTCCTTGTCGCACAATAGATAATTCCACTGTCGCCGCTATGCTCGGAAATATATTTCAAAATGTACTGTTCTTTATTCTTTGGCTTTTCCACCTGAAAAAACAAATTTTCCCTGTCAAATCCATTTACCAATGTAAAAGGATTCTGCAGTCCTAACGTGCAAACAATGTCTTCGCGGACGGTTTCTGTTGCTGTAGCTGTAAATGCACTGATGATCGGACGTTTCTCCAACGTTTTGACAAATTCAACAATTTTCATGTAGCTTGGGCGGAAATCCTGCCCCCACTGTGAGATACAGTGTGCTTCGTCCACTGTCACCATTGAAATAGGTACGCTTTTTGCAAGAGTGAGAAAACTCTCCGTAGCGAGCCGCTCCGGTGCTATATAAATAATTTTGTAAATGCCCTGTCTCGCTCTCCTGATAGTCTCATTATAATCTTTTTCAGAAAGCGAACTATTGATAAATGCCGCCGGCACTCCTGCCTCATTTAATGCTTTGACCTGATCCTGCATAAGTGAAATAAGCGGCGAAACCACCAATGTGATTCCCGGCAGAAGCACCGCCGGAATCTGATAGCACATACAGTACAGGTTGTTACATTATTGGTACTTATGCGTGAAACCCTTTATTTCAAGGCTTTCTGTCTTCAAAATCCATCAATTCACGAATATCAGTTACTTGCAAGGCTTCCGCTATCTGTGCCAGATGTTCAAAATTCATAACAGTTTTGCTTTCACGTACTATTTCACTGATTGTTGATTCCCGTATTCCTGTCAACTTAGATAATTCTTTTTGCGTAATGCCGCGCTTTTCCAATAAATCCTTTATTTTAAGTTTAACAGCATATCCCATCATGAATTACTCCCGTCTTCCGCTTCATATTTGAAGAAAAACTTTTCAACATCCATCTTCAAACAATAACCGTCTTCCTGTTCTTCTTTCTGTCTCATCCAGTCCGGTTTTTTTAGTATTCCATCTTCATACTGCAACCCCTCCACCCCTCTAATGTCCACCCCTCCTAAATTGGCAGCTACTTCTTCCATCACAAACAGGTTTCTGGCTATGCGGTCAATATTCCTTGTCAAAACCACTTTGCTCTCTATTCTGTCCACTTCTTCTTTTAACTGGCGTAAACTATCCCGGTCCGCCGAGGTTCCGCTTTCAATCGCTTCCACCTCTGCTGCAATCTCAAATCCGTTCTTCTTCGCATACTCTCTGACAGCTTCTTTTTGTCTTTGCAAACCCATTTCAGCGCCTTCCGGTGATGCCGCTCTGTAATATGCTACTGCTTTAATCATGGTGTTTTCTCCTTCTTTAATTTTAATTGTTTTCAATCCCTTCACTTTCCAATCAGACATAGCAATATAGTATTCTTCCCCCTGGTATGAAAATTCTACTACTGGTCTTTCTGCTCTGGCTCAATTTCATGTCCTTCCCTTTTCATTCTATCATATACCGCTTTTACAATATAATCATTCAAACTTTCTGGCGGCACTGCTGCTGCCGCCGCCGCTGCAATCTTTTCTTTCTGCCCCTTCGGCACAAATGGATAAAGACGGTCATAATTTTCACTGTTAAATTTATTCTTTGCTTTCGTGGTTGCCTTCTGTTTTCCATTATTGACCGTCATCTTTTCTTCCGGCATCTTCATCCCTCCTTTGTTTATGTAATTATATCATCGTTTACCTTCTTACGCAAGTATATATAATTCACATACTTGCGCAAGTATATTTGTGTATTTTGCCTATTGCTTTTGTACTTGCGTAAGCATAGGTGGGGTGACAACGGCGGTCCAATGTTTACACGAAATATTGCAGAATATTTGACAGTAGCAGCATACGTTTTCAGAATAGGGATTAGGCCCTATGTTTTCCCAGAAACGTCAAAAAGCCCGCAAGCGGTAATCTCTCCGCCTGCGGGCTTTCTTCTATTCCTGTTTCATTCCGGTTTCGCTAACAGGTAACTTCAAAGGTACAGCCATAAAATCTGCAATAAACATACTGTGCGGGCTATTTATCAGCCTTTCCGTTTTCGTTTGATTTTCCCACCACCTGCCGCCCAAAGCGGCTATTCCCTTTTCTTTATCCACCCATATTTTTCTTTGTTCTTCACGTTCCATTTAATCGTTCCTTTTCTGCTATACCCTTTAATCATCAAACTATGTATTTATTATAACACGTTTATAGGTCCATACGCAAGAGAAAGCCCGCAAGAGGTAACTTCTCCGCCTGTGGGCTTTCTCTCTGTTCCTGGCTTATTCTGGTGTGTTTGGCAGGCTATTTCACCACTTCCCCTTCCTGCAAAATTACAGTGACGTTTGCGGCAGCCTGTTCCGCCACCTCTTTTGCAATGGTTCCCACCTTTTTCCCTTGTTCGTCATATGCATTGACTGTTCCATCCGCATTGTCTTCCAGTGCATCTTCCGGCACATCATTTGTGGGAATTGCCACGGTTCCTGCCGGGGCCTGGGTGTTGATTACAACGGATGCTGCCGGGGCCGCCTGCTGCGCTTCCTTCTCTCCCGCCTTCATGGCTTCATATGCCGCCTGTACAATGGCCTGCAACTGTTCATCTGTAACTTTCAAGCCTGCTTCCTCTGCAACCTCTTTCAGCATTTCCACAACCTTTTCCATCTTCTCCGCTCCTGTGGAAGACTTCATAAATTCCCTGGCCCATACAACAAATTTTTCTGCCATCTGGCCCAGTTCAAACAATTTATCTGTAATTGTCTTCGGAATTTTGGGAAACACATATTTCCCCAATACAAAGAAAGCTACTGCAATACCCAGGTTGATTGCTGCAAAAATAATGTCATTCATGTTCTTTCCTCCTTCTTAATTCGGCAGTTTCAAAGTCTGCCCTGCGTGGATAGTATCACTTGTTAATCCGTTCAGTGTCTTAATTTCTTTATAGCGGCTTCCGTTTCCTAACTGGCTGGCCGCAATAGCCCACAAGCTGTCACCCTGCCGCACGGTATATGTACGGCTCCCGGATGCACTGCTGCTGCCGGATGTGCTGCCAGGGATGCGGATTACCTGGCCCACGTTTATTCTGTTCGGGTCCGCAATCCCGTTATAGCTGGCAAGTGCCTGGTATGTGGTTCCATACTTCGCCGCAATGCTGGAAAGCGTGTCACCGCTCCGCACCGTGTATGTCTGGCCCCCGGATGTACCGCCGCTGCTGCCGGATGTGCTGCCGCCCTGGCCGTACCGCAACACGCACCCCCATGGATAGTTATAATAGGACCGTGTGCAAATCTCTTTCCCGGTCTGGTCACCACTTGCGCCGCCCACGGCAGTTCCTTTTTCATTGATTGATGCATGTACAATGGTTCCGGCTCCATCCGTGACCACCAGGGCCGTGTGATGCGTTTCGTTCAGAAGTACATCACCTTTCTTCATTCCTGCCCCTGTTGACAGGTTCACGCTACTTGTTACATCTTTGAAACCATTATTCAGAAACGCCCGTTTCATGTTCCCTGTATAGGTTGCGCCACCCTTTGATTTTACCGGAACCCCTGCACGTTCATAAGCCGAGATAACTAATGAACTGCAATCATAATCCGGCCCCCAGCGGTTTGACTGGTCATAACCATGGCTGTTGTCATTTGCAATTCCTACCATCCATTGAACTGCTGTGTCAATTACTCCCATCTTATTTCCTCCATTTCCCGCCGTGAAGTTCAAGGCGTTTGCTTTGTTATACACATTGTTTCTTCTGCTGCTGTAACGGCCCATCACCCTATCCGCAAGGGCGGCAGCATGGATGCTGGAAAGTGTGACCGTTCCCGCCGCTGCTGCCACTCTCTTTGACGCTCCGGCCCCTCCCTGGTTTTCCAGGTCCGCAAAGTATACAAGCGCTTTCGGGTCTTCAATCCCCAGTTTAATTCCATGGTCCACATACGCTGCCACATCAGCTTCCGCCAGGTCATCTTGTGCCGCTTTCCCGGATGCCGTGGTTAAAAGAGCGCTTATAACCGTTTTTTCCGCCGCTGTCACGGTCCTGGTTCCCCAGTCTGCCACCGTTGTGATTTCACGATAAAGGGCAGCCCCCAGAATGGTTGCTGCCCTGCTCTCCATCTTGCATATTGTTTTCAGAAGGTTCAGTGCCCGTGTTCCGTGCCACTGCACCTTTCCCACGCTCACTGCTCCGTTGTCATCAGCATTTACAGAACCGTAATTTCCTTCATTTGCAAAAATGATGTTCTGCGCTGCTGCCACAATTTCTTTCTTTAATTGTTCAGTCATGCTTCCTCCTTACTGCGAACTTAAATTCGCTATATCTGACATTGACAGGCTCACGCCCAGTTCTGGTTCCTCTTTTCGGATTTTCAAGAGATTTTCAGCTTTCGACTTCCAGCAGTAGAACGCTACCGCAATGACGGACACGCCACCTACAAATGTCAAAAGCGTGGCAAGCTGGTAAAAGTCTTTACATATCACCACCCATACCCCCAGGGCAAATGCAGCATAGTAGGTGACCATGATAGAAAAGACAATTATTTTTGTTGCCTGCAATTTCTTTTCTGGATGCCGTTTCCTCTCTATCCTCCGCCTTCTCCTGGCTTTGTTTATGTTTCTGGCATTCGCCAGGACCATGAAGAAGGCGCACGTTATGACCCCGGCCAGAAATATGATAACTTTCATAATGTGTCAATCCTCCGTTTCTTCGTCTTCCCGCACCACAAGAAAGCTGTTTTTTTCCAGGCAACGTTGATATATTTTTTCGATATACTCATACGCCAGTTTTACTTGCCCGTTTTCCAGGTTTCGTTCTCTCACATACTGCAAATAGTCATCATGCACTTTGATGATATGGTCAAATTCTTCCTTCGTGTGCTTCCTGCGGTTCATGGCACTATTGGCAAAATCAAGTATTTCCGTGCGCTGGCTGTCAACCTTATGGGTTTCAAAGTCTTTTGCCAGCTTTTCAAAATCCTGCTGCAATTCCTTATTCATCTGTTTTCCTACCCATCCCAGCAGCCAGCGCACGGGCTGAAATTTAATTCCCGGTGTCATGTCAATTACTATTCCTATTCCTGCCAGCCACATCAAGGCAGTTTTTAGCAGTTCCACCAGTTCATCCGGCCCCATTCCTGCACCCCCTTCCTTAAATTTTGGCATACAAAAGGCAGCGCATATTCTGCGCTGCCTGGCATCATAATTATTGTGTTTCTGTGGTTGCTCGTTGAAGGAAAAACCATCCTTCATATTCTTCACTGCTTCCGTACTCTCCAAAAATCGTTCTTTTCAGACTGTAACTGTCGCAATGCTTTAAAATCCCCAGGTATGAACTAATGGTTTGCTTTGCTTCTTCCACCGTTACTTCTCCGGCTGCGTATTCCTTTTGCAGCTTTTTCAGATTGCGTTTCATCTTTAGGGCTGTACTCTTTCGCAATTTAATGTGTGTGTTCCAAATCTTATACCCGCAAAATTCAACGCCCAGTGTAATAGGCCGGATGCAAGTTTTTTCATTCAAATCCAACTGCAATTTTTCTTTCAAAAAGGTATCAATAATTCTTTTCCATTCGTGAAGCTGGTCCTTGTCTTGATGCAGGATTATAACATCATCCATGTATCTGACATAGAAATGTATTCCCAACGTTCTTTTGCAATACTGGTCCAGTTCATTCAAATACAGGTTAGCAAACATCTGGCTGCTTAGATTTCCCACTGGCATACCTTTTTCACTCACCCGGTCTGACCGTTTCACTTCTCCAGGACTTTTCCCAGGCGGCAATCCGAAATTCGTTTCGCTGCTGTTTACTATCTTATCAAGAAGAAAAATCATGTCATCATCATGGATTTTCCGTTTCAGTATTCCCATTAACACATCATGGTCAATCCTGTAAAAATATTTGCTAATATCCAGCTTCAAGAAATAATACTTTTCCGGCTTCTTCCCTACCTGGCGCAACCAATAATGCAGGCGCTTCACGGCCTTATGCGTTCCTCTCTCTTTTATACATGCATAACTATCCGTGATATAGCCTTGCGCAAATACCGGGTTTAAAACCTGGTAAATGGCCCATTGCACCACCCTGTCTTTAAAAGGCTGCGCCATTATCAACCGCTTTTTCGGTTCGTATATATAAAATTCTCTATACTTTCCAAGCGTGTAGGTCCTGTCAATCAATTCTTTTTGCAGCTTCACCAGGTTATCTTCCAAGTGTGCGGAGAAGTTCAGCACTTCATATCTGTACCGTTTGCAAAGCCTGGCATTAAGGTAAGCCCGGTACAAATTATCATAGTCAACCACCTGTTCAAATACATTTTTTAGTGTCTTCATAGCTTTCCTTTAATGTTGCTTTCACGTTTTTCGCTTTCGTTACTCAAGGCTTCACAACCATTTATTTTTCTGCCCTTTGGCAAGGAAATAAACCCCTTTATCCTCCTGCACTGGCCCGGACCCCGCAAGGCCCTGGCATCTGGCTTGAAGGTAGAGCGGAACGGAAACCCCGGCCACCATCACCATAGGAACGGGGGTTATTGATATTAACTGCGAACACGCCCGCACCGGAACCATCCCAATAAGTGCCACCGAGAAAAGGCAACTGCGGTTTATTCCCTAATTATTAGGCAAGGAAGTAGGTTCCTTTATCCTCCCGCACTGGCCCTGGCCCCGTAAGGCCCTGGCATCCGGCTTGAAGGTAGAGCGGAACGGAAACCTATGTTAGTACCGGAATTGGAACGGGGGTTATTCAAATTCATGGCGAACACGCCCGCACCGGAACCATCCCAATAAGTGCCACCGAGAAAAGGCAACTGCAACCCACTCCCTGTTCTTTTTTTCTGATTGTGTTTAGCGGTTTATCACGGCTTCCACAAGTATTCATTTTTCTGCCTATTGGCAAGGAAATAAATTCCTTTATCCTCCCGCACTGACCCTGGCCCCGCAAGGCCCTGGCATCTGGCTTGAAGGTAGAGCGGAACGGAAACCTCTATTCCAATTCGTGTTGGAACGGGGGTCATTGAAGTTGACGGCGAACACGCCCGCACCGGAACTGGCAGTTGTGTACCCGCCACCGAGAAAAGGCAACTATAATTTATTCCCTATATGTTATGTCTTACAAAATCCTGATTGTGTCTTACATTTTCCGGCAAATGTCTTGCATTTAACGGCATTACTGCGGCTTCTGCAAGTATTCAATTTTCTGCCTATTGGCAAGGAAACAAATTCCTTTATCCTCCTGCACTGACCCGGACCCCGTAAGGCCCCGGCATCTGGCTTGAAGGTAGAGCGGAACGGAAACCTATGTTACTGTTAATGTTGGAACGGGGGTTATTCAAATTCATGGCGAACACGCCCGCACGCACATCGTTACCGTAACTGCCACCGAGAAAAGGCAACTTCAACTTGTTCCCTAATATGTGTTTAGCGGTTTATTACAGCTTCCACATTCATTCATTTTTTTGCCTTTCGGCAGGGAAATAAATTCCTTTATCCTCCTGCGCTGACCCGGACCCCGCAAGGCCCTGGCATCTGGCTTGAAGGTAGAGCGGAACGGAAACCTCTGCCGGAATTGACGTTGGAACGGGGTTCGTTAATATTGAGGGCGAACACGCCCGCACCGGAACCATTCCAATAACTGCCACCGAGAAAAGGCAACTGTAATCTATTCCCCTTTTTTCCTCTTTCTTTGGCACTTATAGCATAGTGCCTGGCCGTATCTTTGTTCTGAAAAATCCTTAATTTTCTTTGTGATAGTGTCAGAACATTCACTACACTGGTATGTTTCTTCTGGTCCATCTGCTTTTACCGGAACTTCGGCATCATCCTGGGTCAATGTCTTTTCACGTGTGGCCTTAATCCATCCGCCCACCATTTTCCCGACTTCAACCGTCATTTTTGACCATACTTCATATTTTTTGGGTGGTAAATATCCCAGTTCATGTGCCATTCTGATATAAACTTTCAGTGCTGCCACTTCAATATCCAATTCCTGCAATGTGGTTTTTTTGGTATATTTCTTATTTGCGGCTATGATATATCGCATGATGTTATCCAGGCATCTTTTCATGTCCTGGGCCAGTGAAAATTTTTGTGCCTTCGGAAATTGTTCGATTGCCGGGTATGCATACATTATCATGTCATACACCTTTTGTTGTATTATCAGTTCTTCTTTCTTCGGGCTTTCGCTTTCACTCATTTGTCTTTTTTCATCCCTTCTTCCCGGTTTGAAGTGATTGAAATTATACCACGTTTTTCCTTTCCGGTACAGTGCAAAATCTGAAAATTGAAGCGACCCTGGCCCGCAAAGCGGACCAGGGAAAAATCGCTGCTATCGCAGCGAAAGCAGAACACACGTTCCAGATTACAGATTTACAAAAGCGGAACGGAAACCTATGTTACTGTCAATGTCGGAACGGGGGTTATCCAAATGCATGGC
>ENA-ORUU01000857-ORUU01000857.1-human-gut-metagenome-genome-assembly--contig:-NODE-857-length-20306-cov-2.26221_pt1 | contig 20306 bp, 17 predicted proteins | sample MGYA00242085_ERZ509221 | MGnify/ENA primary metagenome ERZ509221 (study PRJEB26280, sample SAMEA2338809) | human gut metagenome | biome: human gut; feature: human-associated habitat; material: faeces... | reverse complement strand
CGATAAGTATTAGCAAGTTCTTTAATATTCTGAATAAACAAGGCTCTGAGTTCTTCCCTCTCTTCCCTATACCATTCTGCTGCATTCTCCAGACAGTTATGCGGTACATTCGTATTCAAAATTCGGAAACATAAGCCTTCTATATGAGTATTAATATGAACAAAATTATATCTAAGGCTATCTTCTAGTCCTTCTAATGTTCTTACATTGTATGACTCGCATAAGTTCTTATTAATCAAAAGTACGGATGTAACCGAGCGAGGCTGATTTTTATATGCCTGTGGCAACACAATATGGTAATCTGGAAATTGTTCTTCTAGTACCGTCAAATACTTACCGCCTGAGAGTTGGACTTCTTGTAGTGCAATTACAAGCGGACTATTCATCTTATTTTTAATATACTCACAAATTCTTTTTAATCTGTCTCCCCATTTTTCATTGGATACGCGCCAGTTCCAACCTGCTACATTTAAGCTAATTAATTCCATATCCTTATAATTTAGATTTTTCATACTTTAACCATATCCTTTCATACATTTTTATGTAATTTCGAAGAAACTAATTTCTTCTAATTCGTTTATGTGCTTATCATACATCATTCACTACTTATTTCTCGGACATGAAATGTAAAAAAATGGACAAAAAAAGTCACCTCAATTTTTGAGGTGACTCACATTAGTGGTAATCAACTTCCAAACCAAATTCTTCATAAACTATTTTCTTTAACGTACATAACATTTCATCACAGAATAGTTTCTTTTCATTTTGCTTATTTTTATTGAAAAAGCTCTTACACGCTTCTATTTCGTATGCTACTTCTTCCCTTGTACTTCCCAAATCAAATTTTAGCATACCTTTTACCTTGCTATATAATTCAAAATCTTTTGCAATTACATATGAACAATCAAAAAATCGCAATTCATCACATTTTTGTGTCCAAATATCCCCTTCCCTAAATCCTGGATAGTTGCAATCGTATATCAATTCCTGCAAAGGTCTAATTATCTCCTCCCATTTAACCTGTAATTCAGGACTTTGTGCAAATACCTCCTTAATATTCTGTTCTATCATATTTAAATGATTAGTATAGCACTTGTACTGATAATTATTGCTATATGGGACATAATTAAATATATCCGAAGTATACATATCTTTTACCAATTGTGAAATTAACATAAATATATATTTATTCTCATAGAAATACGGTATTTTATCATTGATAGGAGTCAAGAGCGATATTTTTAGACACTTTTCAACATCTTCCAAAAAATGATAACATGATCTATCCGAAGCAACGCTATATATTTTTTTTCCATCAACTTCATGTTCCATTCCATTTATCAAACGTTTATTATAACGTTGCATTAATTGTCTACGAGCCTCTTTTTCTTTTTCAGCCTCTTCGTCTGTTTCTGCCCGATATCCTAAGTTTAGAATAAAGGTTGAAATATCAGCTAACAATTCCGCTTTAGTAGATGCTGATGTTGATAATTTTGCCTTATCTACTAACACCCTACAATATTCATCTAAATTATAATCAAATTTAAATTCTTCTCCGTTTTCATGAAAACATAGCGGTCTATATCCGCCTCGCTTTTCAATTATTTTTTTTATATCATACTTTTTTTCTTGTTCTTTATTTTTTTTCATTAATTTATTCCTACCTTCATATATCTCATATCCATTAATCTTTCTTAATGCGGTATGTCGCCCTTCTGCCGTCTTGTGTCAATCCAACATACTCAACAAAATCTGATGTTTTTAAGTAATTAAAAAATCTTTTTCCAAACACACCTGTCATTCGTGGATTTAACTCTAACCATTCATCTTGATATATATCTGGTAAAGTAAATGGTTTGTCATCTACTGTAAACTGCTCAAGCGCTCTCCTTTCAGCCTCTTCTGGTGTAAATTTCGAAGGATTTTTTATCCCAAAAATCCTATATCTTATATAATCTTGTGGACTGATATTTTCGTTCTTTGCTAATTCAATTAGTTTGTCATTTTCTTCTTTTGTAAGAGATAATTTTATTAGTGGCATTTCTTCCTCTTTCCGCACCTTGTGCCAAACTGTATTTTCATTATACACACCTTGTGCCAAAGTGTCAAATACAAGTCTAAAATTTTGAAACATATTATATCCAGAATACTGAGAACTTTTTATTTATACACATTTTCACATGTATAGCTTTATTCTACCGTCTCAACAAATTCTTTATATTCAAAACGGAAAGGTATCTTAATATTCATTTATTCTATTCCCAAATTTAGGATTCTAATTTAGTCTCTTATATCCTTACATATAGGCTCGTGCATGACTTAAACTCCACTGTAAAATTCCCATCCCTATGCACCACAACCTGTTCAACCAGTCTTCTCACCAATCCGTCATCAAAAGCATCCAACTCAACGGTCTGCTCTTGAAGAAATCGTATCATCTCTTCCTTCTTAAGTTGCCTACCTTTATTCTCTGCGATTTCAACCATAATACGCGCTTTCTCTTCTCGAAGAGCATTTACATCCCTGCTCAAATCTTCCGACTCTAGTTTTGTGGTATTTAGGTTTACCAATTTCAATTGCAATTTTTCCATTCTTACATCTATATCCGCTAATTGCTCCTCGTAGTCTGTTGCAATAGTCTGCTCCAACAATGCCTCCATCTGCTTTATGACATCTGATTTTCTTCCAAGAACTCCATTTATTGCCTTCATAACTGCCGCCTGTAAATCATCTTCCAAAATTGTAGGAGCATCGCACACACCCGGACCGTGTTCAACTCTGGTGCAACATCTCCAAACTGTGTACTTCTTCCCCCTATTGTTCCATGCAATTCTGCGATAAACATCCCCACATTTCTCGCAGGTACAAATGCTTGAAAGAGCATATTTACTACTGTAGACTCGCTTCTTTTTACCATCAGCACCACTTCGCAGATTTGCTCGTCTGACCAATTCTTCCTGTACTCTCATAAATATGTGCTTTGGAATAATCGGTTCGTGACTTCCTTCCACATAATACTGTGGTGCTAATCCGTTGTTTGTCTGTCTCTTCTTTTCAAGAAAATCTGTAGTCACCGTCTTCTGCAGCAAAGCATCTCCAATATACTTTTCATTCGTAAGAATTTTATGAACCGTGCTTGGAATCCACTTTTCTTTCCCGGCACCCGTCAAAATATTATCAGCCATAAAGCTGTCACAAATATCTTTTAAGCTTGCTCCCTCAAGGTATTCCCGGTAAATTCGTTTAATAATCTCTGCTTCTTCCGGTTCAATGATAAGATTTCCTTCATCATCCTTTGTATAACCAAGGAATCGGTTGTGGTTTACCTGCACCTTCCCGGCTTGGTATCGAAACTGTATTCCCATCTTTACATTCTGCGACAAGCTCTGTGATTCCTGCTGTGCCAATGAAGCCATAATGGTAAGTAGCAGTTCCCCTTTGGTATCCATGGTATTAATGTTCTCTTTTTCAAAGAATACGGATATATTCTTATCCTTCAATTTTCGGATGTACTGTAGGCAATCTAATGTATTTCTGGCAAATCGGCTTATGGATTTTGTGATGATCATGTCTATCTTTCCAGCCAGGCAATCCTCTATCATTCGATTGAACTCTTCACGCTTTTTTGTGTTTGTGCCGGAAATTCCATCATCAGCATAAATACCTACCAGCTCCCACTCTGGATTTTTCGTAATATACTCCGTATAATGTTCTACCTGCATTTCATAACTGGTTGCCTGTTCGTCACTATCCGTAGAAACACGGCAATATGCTGCCACTTTAATCTTAGGCTTTTCTTGTACTGCACCCGCTTGCACTCTGCATCTTCGTGCAGGAATCACTGTTACATTCGCCATAACATCACATTCCCTCTATTAATTCATACATGTACTGTGCCTGCAAAAAAGGATTTTCAAAGTACTGCTCCTCTTTGCCAAATTGAAACCTTGTTGGAACAGCCTGCTTCTCCTGCTCCTTGGGTTCATATACTCTGCCAAGCTTTCCTGCTCTCTTTGTTAGTTCCGTCTTAACCTGCTCCATCATATCTTCCGTGATAAGTGCCGGATAATAATCTGTTCCAAGGTACTTTTTATTAAGCATCATTCTTTTCGCCTGACAATGATTAATACTTATTCCCGCTTCATCCGCAGCCGCCTGTAATCCAAGACCGCCCAGATAACCCTCATACAGTTTCTTGACAGCTGCTCCTTCCACCTCATCAATAACAGCCCGACCATTCACAATTTTATATCCGTATGGTGTATGTCCCATATCCATCAAATCCTTTCTGATAATTTTAAACCGCACTTCATTTCAAATTCCAAATGATGTCGGTCTTTTACTATAATTCTATCTACAAATCTATCGAATACATCAGCCTCAACCCCTGTTAACATGGCAGCTCCATCTGTATAGTCCAGCAGTTCCTTCGCCTCTTCGATAAAAGCAATGTCTGTTTTCGCAACATAGCTGATGTTGTCTCTTTCCGTAAGCAATCTGTCTGCCTCGGCAGATAAATCATTCATACCTTTTGCATACATAGCAGGTTCAATAATTCCCTGAGCATACAAACCTTTGATATTCTGCTTTTTCTCCGTAATAAGTTCCAACTGCTCATCAATTTCATGGATTCGCAAAAAAGCATCCGTTTTATTACTATCCCGGACACTTGCATAAAACGGCTTCAACACTCGGTTTCTGCCAAATATTAACTTATTCATCATGGTTGCAAATGCCCTTTCCACATCTGCAAGGTCGATATATTTCATATCGCACTTATCTTTATTCTCTATGTGTGTGGTACAGGCAAGCACCACTTTTTTGCTATAAGTTTTTCGCTTATATGTGCCACCGCAATTCCCACAAATTACTCTGCCGGATAAAGGATATCTGTTGTTATACTTTTGGCTTTCAAGTTCAATTCCCTTTTCCTCGCGTCTTCGGTCAACCACTGCATTAGCAACCTCATACGCTTCTCTTGAAATGATAACCTCATGGTGGTTTTGAACATAATACTGATCTAATTCTCCAAGATTTGTATGTCTCTTATAAGAAGAATCCGTATATGTCTTTTGAAACAGGCAATCTCCTGTATATTTTTCATTTCGAATAATACCGTTAACAGTATGCCCCGTCCACTTTCCTCCCTTCTTAGTAGGAACACCTTTTGCAGAAAGGTCTTTTGCTATATCATGGGTTCCCACTCCGGCAAGTGTCTGTGCAAATATGTATTTCACTATTTCTGCCTGCTCCGGGTTAACAACCATCTCCCCTTTCTTTTTGTCCCAATCATAACCATATGGAGGATAAGAACACTTGAAAGTTCCATTCTGAAATTTCTTCTGAATACTCCATTTGTTATTCTCTGAAATGGATAAGGACTCACTTTCTGCAATACTTCCCATAATGGATAAAAGCAATTCGCTATCCATCGACCCGGTATCAATATTTTCTTTTTCAAAATATACTGCAATTCCAAGGTCTAATAGCTTTCTTACAATCTCCAAGCAATCTGTCGTATTTCTTGCCAGTCTGCTTATGGATTTCGTAACCACATAATCAATCATGCCGTGCTCACAATCAGAAAGCATCTGCATAAGAGCAGATCTTGTATCCTTCTTTGTTCCGCTAATGCCCTCGTCATAATATAGCCCGGCATATTCCCACTCGTCATGACTTCTAATCCATGATTCATAATGTGCTTTCTGCGTTTCAAGGGATAACAACTGCTCATTCTGGTCTGTAGAGACTCTACAGTACGCAGCTACTTTTATTTTGTTTGCAACAGTATGATTTGGCTCAATCTTTGTTATTCTAGCCATCGTCTCACCTACCTTTCTGACAATACCATTACCCCGTACTATCCTACTAATATCAACTGATTTCTGCTAAAAAAGGAGAGAAAAATCTGCGGTTTTCTTCTCTCAATTTTGTGTATTCTTTTATGGAAATTATGCCAGAATCACGCATTCTCTTTGCGATTTTTTCTGCCATATAATAGTCATATTCTCTTTGTAATTCTTCCTCTGTCATTCTTGATTTTTTATACTTTACATTTCCCGGCAATCCCACTAACTTACACGAAGTATCCTGCACTTCTGCTTTAAGGGCAGAGGTACCATCTTCGTGAAAATACAAAGGATGAACAATTTTTGTGTTTTCCATCGTAGTACCTCCACCAATACATAAGGGCGATTCCACCGAACCGCCCCAAACAATCTGCTATTTGTTTCTATTCGCTCTTTACAACAAGTGACTTAACAGCCTCTGGCAGAACAAGAGTCCCGTCCATACGCTGAGTTGCTACAAATCCCACTAAACCATGGTCTGCAAAACGTTCAGACAGACGCTTAAATCTGCGTTTACCACGCTCTCCAATCCAGTAATATTTAAAATCACCAAATAATACAGGCTTATTACCACCATCAACAGTAGGCATATAATCAGATACATATACATCGTAGCCAAACAGCCTTTCCGGTTCTCCTTCGACAAGGCTAGGCTGCTATGCAGGTCTTCCGTCAAAGAATTTAATCTTGCGAAGCTTAATATACGCATCCTCTGACATTACGAATACACCTTTTGCTCTGTATGGTGATTTCAAAGAATGCACCAAATCAACCATATCATCCATGATGATTTCTCCAACCTTTTCTGATGTAACACCGATTTCTGCCTGATGAATCATACCAATAGGTTTCCCATTTCCATCCCCTACCAAGAATGCTTCTTCCTCATTCTCGCCAATCACCTCCGAGAATACTTCCATCGCATATTTTTCAAGGTCAATACCCGAATCTTCCAGAAGTTCATCTGTAATTAAGAACGCCACTTCCAACTTATAAGCACCAAGTTTTACCTGTCCAAACTTAGCATCCATAAAACTGATTTCTCCACCTTCATCTACCCAGCCACCTTCTGCTTCGGTGAGAGAAACCGGAAGTCTCATATCATGCTCCGTTGTTACTACAGTTCCAATTTTACGCATAAAGTTCTCACATTCCAGTTTCTTTACCAATTCTTCTTCATAGGTTGTAGGAATAAGGTATCTGCCTGAGCCATCACTGCCCATTTTCAACTCATTTGTAATTTCCCCTGAATGCATATGATTCCAAAATGCCTTTCCATAGGAATCTGCAGCCAGCTTATCCTGTGCACCAGTATTACCATTTAACATTGCTTCCATTGCGTCAATACGCTCATTTACAGTAAGTTTTTCGTTGTACATAATCAAATCCTCCTAAAATTAAAATCTTTTATTACCCATTCTTGCACGGAGCAATCTCTCCATTGCATCATCCTGGGGTGTGTATCCTGTAAGTTCTGTCATACAGTTTTCTTTTACCACCTGATAAATTGCATACCATGCGGTATTGGCCTGTTTCATGTATTCCTTCGCCATCGTTACATATGGAGAAGAAATCACAGTTCCTGTTGGTTTCTTGGCAAGGAATCCAAACTTGGATATTGCCTCCTCACACTGAATCCAACGAGCCACAGACATTGCATAATGCTCTATCTGTTGCTTTGTTACAAGGTGGTCGCATTTTCTTTCATGCAACCATTCCCATGTTTCTTGGTATATTTCTGCAGCACACATGGTTCCACCATCTTTTTGCTCCGCTTTCATATACTCACTGACAGGCGGCATTTCTACACCAATAAGATTTTCAGCACTATCACCGAAATCCATAACAGTAAGTTTTCTGCCACCCGGATTACCTGTAGCTATTTTTTCTGCCACAGCTTTTGGCTTTCTGCCTGCACCGGGGCGAGAACCGCCACGGCTAGTACCATCTTTTGCCATTTCACATTCCTCCTTGTTTGATTTCTTGTTTTTTTGCGTTTGAATTCGCCAAAGTTGTGCGTGTGACCCCCGCACCGTTTCCCAGGTGTTTACCTGTAGAGATTGACCGCCCCCTCCCCCTGAAAATAATAGGCATAAAAAATGCCCGGCAGATAATCTCTGTCAGACACATCTTTATACCCATATTCACTTCAAGCACTACTCAAATAAACTGTTACAAAACTTCTTTGCTCTGTCTACTACATCTGCATCAACTTCATTACGAGTATCATTGTCTGTAGCACCATAGAATACATCTACATATTCATCCGTAAGTTCAGGATAATCACGAAACATCTTATCCTCAATTGGTGATGCATACGCACCAATGGTATCCACAGCCTTCTGGAGTTTCTGCCACTGTGATGTTGTTAAGAACTGCGCTGTCTCCACACTCAGCTGGCAAGCCATCGTCTTAAAGACACGGAACTTTGCTCCCATATCCTTGTACTGTTCTAATGTTTTTTTCTGCTTCTTCATTGTATTTTCCTCCTGCAATTTATTATGTGTAGCCACTCGTAGCCACTTGTAACCACTACAAATTTGCTACCGGCTACATTTTAGGCATCAAAGAAATGCCGTAAAATCAATGGTTTCATTTGAACAAAAAGAACAATGTAACCACTGTAACCACTTTTTAGTAGAAACATTATATATAGGGGCAATTAAAATATTCATCCCCTATTTCTTTTTATTCTATTATATATATAACTGGTATCACTCCGGGAAAGTGGCTACAGTGGTTACACTGGCTACGATACCTTCCCGGTAAACGGCACCACATTCCCTACAAGGAAGTCTTCCTCTGCAGGATACAATGCCTCCAACTTCATATTTAAGCATATGGCTCTGACATTAACTCCCTGTATTCGTTTCTGGCATTGTGTTCTCTCCACGCCTACCGCATCCGGATAAGATGCAATATAGCCTCTCTCCCTAAATCCTTTGATGCATTTGGTGTAAGAAAAGCCTCCGTCTTCCAAAGCACTGCGAAACTCACTTGCAATCACATAAACTTTGTTAGCTTCCACCATTCCATAGCATGGAGTTGCGTGTTTTTCAAACCTTGTACGATTTGCAGCAACCCAATCTGTGATATAAGCAAATGCTCTTACAATCACATCTTCCTTCTCCTGCTCCTTCGCATTACCTAAAAGAGCTATACCAAGTTCCACCGCTTCCTTCCAAGCAATATCCTTGTCTACGTTAAATACAGAAATCGATGAATACCAGTCAGCTAATGAAAGAACTGCAATGGTATCCAGATGAACACCAATATCACCTTTCTTAAGATTAGAAAACTTCTGCACCAGTGTATCTCTCATGGTTTCAAAATCCTCATGCATCTTTTTCTTATCCGCAATCACGGCATTAACGAGATACTGAATAAACCTTCTCCCGGCAAAGCCATAATTACTCTCGCTGATACGATGAACCTCTCTGCCATATTCCGGATTACTAACAGGCTGACCATAAAGTTCAAGCCCCCTGCTGTTAACGCCATCCATGGAATTTTCACTTGCAAGTGGCTGTTCTCCCGTACTAATGATACTGTTTCTCCATGTCGGTACATCTTGAAGACCACCATTTTTAGCACCTCTTGTCTTTCCATATCCGTTTCCAAGGGAATATACAATCAGTGACGGAGATAAGCGTTTCTCATTTAACACCTGCAATTCATCAAGACCAAGTGGCAGATGCTTTAATGTCCCTGCCCTTCTTTCCAGACCAACTGCCGTACTGTTAAAATTACCCATCAATTTTAATGGGTCACCCCATATGGAAAGAGCAAATTTTAGGATTGCCGTCTTTCCACTTCTGGAAGAATGCCACAAGTGAAGAATGATAACTCGCATCTGTAACAGTTCCAATAGCGGAGAGACAAAAGATGCTGCTAAAATCGCTCTTGCGAATGTTTCCTCTCGTAGTTTCAATGCCATCTGCATCCAAACTTCAAAACTTCCACTTTCATTTAGGCTATCCACCAGTTCGGTACCTTCGTTGTTCTCATATAAAACCTCGCCATCCACTACATAAGGAAAGAACTCATTCCCCATCCAACCGATTCTGTCCGTACTTCTGACAAAAGGAATCTTTCTCTCATTTTCAGACTCATAAGCACCAATATAGCGAACCACACCTTCTGCATTATCCGATGATACCGGAACGCCATAATCTGCATACTGAATAATCTTGTTCTTATTAAGCACTGTAGATCTGGATGCCACGATTTTCTTCCACTTATGATTTCTGCGATAAGCCAGCTCATATTTCTCTGTACCATTGTCTACATTCTCGGTACGCTTACTAATAATAAGCGGCTCGCTACAAAGAGTCTCACAAAAAGCAACACCCTCTTCTGCTCTGACAACCTCCACACCATTTGCATCAGAAATGCGATACCCTCTTGGTGTCATGGCACCCTTGGTATCCACTCCCTTCAAGCGAATTTCCGTTGGTTCTAAGTCAAAATCATCTAAGATACTCTGGGACTGCTTTTCAGCCTCTATTTTTACCACTTTCTCAAAATCACGAAGTCCGATTCCTGCCTGCTTTGCCATTGCCTTAATCTTGGAATATTCAATTGGACAATGTTCTTTTGCATATGGGAGAAGTTTTACCACATAGGGGTCAAACAGATATTCCATAGTAGGCTTTTCTTCCTTTATCAGATTTGCAATCTGCTCTTCCTTCGATAACAAAGAAAAAACCACAGGTGCTTTCACACCACATCCACCTTCCAGGCAATCAAATCCCAATGCATCCTTTATGTAGGCGCAAGTGCATGGTTTCTTTGCTTTTTGGCACTGCAATACCTTGGTTTCCGTTTCTTCTACAGAATATCCCGTATATAAAGAACTCCATTCATATGCTTTTTCCGTTCCATCTTTAGCAAGTGTTATATTAGAAAGTGCTGCTTTCCATTCCGGCTCGGTAACACCATTGGGGTTATCTACCAGCTTACGAACGAAAGCACATCCGTCCAATATTCTATCAGCACTTCCAACCACACGCTCATCCACTTCAAAAGCAGTATGCTCTACAACAGGTTCCTCATAGAACCCTTCGAAATCTTCCAGGGGATAAAAAATGCCGTTATCAACAATGACACGACACTCTGGTTTTTCATGATTTAATTTGTGATTCAAACTTCCCGGCGCTCTAAAGCAATGTGACAAGTTAAACACCTGGTCTATTTTCCAGCCTTTTTCTGCAAATGCTTTGGTTACAGACTTTCCAAACCCTTTATATATTGCAGCCACACGCCTTCTCGTTTCCTCATTCGTTGTATCAATTGGACTTTCGAATAAATAATATCCATAAATCCCATAGCCGGAATCTACGATTACCGATGGTGGAATTGACAGCCCATTAAGGGTATCTATTGCATCCTGCTTTGTCGGCGGCAGGTTCTGTTCCTTATGAGCAGGTCCTAGCACATCGGCATCTACCTCTAATGCAATGACCGTTCTTACATCACCATCACCGCCTCTGACACCATTCGGCAAATCCTCTCTTCTGCCATTGGGATTAATGTAAACATTGGATGTTTTCCTCTGCTCCACAATATACTCCCACGCAGCATCCACATCTTTTGCATCAAACTGTTTGTGGATTCCCTCCGGCAGGGTACTCACAACCTGCTTCCCTCCGCCTCGAAAGATGTATTCTAACAACTCTCTGTTATCCATTTCTATGCTACCTCCTTCTTATTAGAAGATTTGGAAGCTTTCTTTTCCTGCTCTACCATATGCTTTACTGCATAGTATGGTGTAGGGTCTTTGATTCCCATATCATTGCGCATGGATAAAAATTCTTGCTTCATTCTGCGATTTGCTCGCTGTCTCTCTCTGTTCTTCATAATCCGTTCTCCTCCTTATAATTTTTTGACGTGGTTTCCCCTTGATCTTCGTGTTTAAGGTCGACATCCAAATGGGGAACGACCAAGCTTAGCTTAATTGTTTATTCGATTCATGTTTTGCCCTAACTGCTGCAATGCCATTTCTGACCATTGCTTTCTTGTCAGGGCTTAATTCCTTGCGAAGCCATTTGACCATGGTCATTTCGGAAATACCAATGGCATCGGCTACTTCCCACTGCTTCACATTTGCAATTCTGATTTCGTTTCTCAAATCTTCATTACACATTTTTATTTACCTCCTTGACAGATTTTCGTTTTGTGTAATACAATTATTACAATATTATAATACTTGTTTACAAAAATCTTTTCAATAGGGGTTTGTAAGCAATATAGAATTGGTAACAATTGTATTACATTTAACGAAAGGGGTTCACTTTATGAGCTTTACAATGTCATTTCGAACTGGGAAAGATGGAGAACCTGTTTTTGGTGAAAGACCACTATTCAGAGAAGAATTTCTAAAGAAAATCTATGACGGCAGACTAAATATAAGCGCACAGCTTGGTGAAATGTTTACAGACTTTATTTCTATGGAAGGAAATATCGCAAACAGCAATCATCCTTTTATTCAGGCTGCCAGGGATACCTGTGAGGGAATCACATCCGATTCCTACTTTTTTGTTCAGTTAAAGGAATATGTGAATTTAGGAATTGAAAATAAAAGTTTTTTTGAAGAATCCTGTTTTATGTTCTTTTTGGAATCGCAAGGATTAAGTCTTCCGGCCATGCACTACACTTTGGTCATGAAAGAAGGACAGGAAGATAAATCTGTAGAAGATTTTATAGAAAAGAATAATGATATGTCACCACTGGAACGAATGATACGTGGATATATGGCTGCAAAGAGTGAAATCTACGATGTTCCACTCACCACTTACGAATGTGAGACTGTAGAAGATGCCTGCATAGCTTCTTTGCACTTCTTAATTACACATGAGTGCAATATCTTAAAGTGCCAGAACTGCGGAAAATATTTTATTGCAGAGCGTTCCGATGCCAAGTACTGCGACCGCGTGAGTCCTTTTAACACCAATGCCACATGTAAAATTGATGGTGCTCAGAGAACTCACCGGACACATTCTAATGAAAACGATTTAGATAAACAAATCCGCTTAAAGAAAAAAGCCCGATATCAATACTACTATCGCCACAGCAATAGCGAAAAGGCTTGCAAAGATTATGATAATTTTATGGATACCTTAAAAGCCATGCAAATAGACCTGAAATCCGGTGCTATCACTAAAGAACAATTTATAGCTTGGCTTGATCAGCAATAGAAAGAGACATTAACCTTACATTTTTGTTTGTTTTTTTGCACTTCCTGATATATGATATATGGAGGAGGTGTTTATTATGTCGATATTGAATCAACCTTTTCAAGGACAATTAGGAAATATACTTATTGATAAAATTGAAAATAGTAATTACAACCAAATTACTATTTTTTCAGCCTTTGCCAAAAATAGTGGAGTTCTTAGATTAAAATCTTCATTGGAAAAGTTTAAAAAAGCAAATGGTAAAATAACTGCTTTCATCGGAATTGATTTAGATGGTACATCGTATGAAGCACTTTTAAATCTTTATTCACTCTGTGATTGCTTGTATGTAATACACTCAGAAAATATGTCTACAACGTATCACAGCAAAATTTATCTTTTAGAGAATGATACTTCTGCATGGTGTGCTATTGGATCAAACAATTTTACTGGTGGAGGATTATGGACGAACTTCGAGAGTACATCTATCTTGGAATATTCTCTACCTGCACAACATAGTGAATTAGAAAATATATACTCAATAATCGCAAAATATTCTGATTCAGATTATGCTTGTTCAACAAAAATCAGTTGCATTGATGACATTAACACACTACTAGATTCCAATTACATAAGCAAGGAAGTTTCACAAAAAATAACTACCATAAAAAGAAGAACTTCTGAAAAGGCAATTCAAAAAAAGAATCATCTTTTTGGTTCTGAAAAAGTATCCATACCAACAATAATAACAACGCAAAAATCGAGCAAGGCTCTCTCTCAGAACGAAAAATCAACTCAACCAGACGTAGATTATATTGTCAACATGCCAACAACCACTCCTGCATTTACAAATGAACAATTTTGGTTTGAAATGCGCAAATCGACTGGTGGTTCCAGAAACATTCTTGATTTATCAAAGTTAGGTCAAATTGTCGAAGGCTCAGTTGCAGGTACGCCGTATGAATATACTGACCCCAATCGTATGTATGGCGGTGTAAAATTCTTCGAAATAGATCCTGAAGATACCTCGCGAGAAAAAAATATTACAATTAACTATTTAGGAAAAGACTACTTCCCTTCTACAATTAAATTTGCACCTAACAATGGTAGTTGGAGAATTCAATTAAAAGGCGAAGCAACTGACGGCACGGATGAACTATCTAAGTTTGGCAATCGAGGTCATTTTGTTTTCAAGATTCTTGTTTTTGAAAAAATCACACCTGATTACTATGTTCTCTCACTTCTTGATGACAGTGAATTAGATAATATAAAATCTCTTAGTCGTGTATGGGGAAGAAATGGTAGCGGTGCAGCATCAAAGGCTTATGGAATGTTGTAGTTTATTAATGTGGAACAGTGACTAAAACCACTGTTCCACTTCTTTATTTGTATAATATTTATTAAAGGATTTAGCAATTCTCTTAATCTCTTCTTTAGATAATCCATATAAATACCCTATCAAACTATCTAACTCTGCAATTACTTGCTTTCTTGACTTATCTGCAATTTCATAGTTATAACAATTTTCAAACAGACCGTTTACTCTTATATCATCTGCATATAAAAACCTTAATCTAGAAGTAATATGATTCTTCAATTTGTCTTCTTTCCCGTGGAAAACAACTGTGTTTTCATAGTTCACATCAGGAGGAACCGGTATCTGCTTAACTATAGTTTGTGTCAAATCCAATCCGGCCATTTTCAATCTAACTATATAATCAAATACTATAGAATTAAACAATGCCAATATCTGAATCATATCATCATTTTCATTCATTTGAAGTAATTGTATTGACTGACATGTAGGAAGCAATGGCAACACTGTCGCAAGCATTGTTCTTCGATTTGTTGCAGAAGTCAAACTTCTCCAAGCTATTACAAATCCATCATTAAAATTCTTTGATAGATTATTCCACACTTCACTATCAATATAGTATCTTGATTCTGGGTATTCTTCTCCTGTAACATCTACTATAGCTCTCGCCGTTGCTTTACTCTTATATTTTTCATGCATACTCATATCTTTGAACGTAGCATACTTTCCCGTATATAACTCAATAAACTTACCCTCATATATTGGTAAATACCCCTCTTGGTATTGACGCAAAATATGTTGAGAATGACTCGTTAAATGAACTAATCTACCAAAACGGCAGTCTTTATATTTTTCTCCGAAAGTGGGATTGTGTGTATATATGTCACACAAAAAATTCAATTCTTCATTATTGGATATATTAGGGAGCATGCTTGTTTCCGGATTTAATAAATCAAGCATTTCACATGATATTCCGATTTTCTTTCTATCGTAAAATCCTTTGTATTCTTCTATGTCTACTGCAATTTGCAAATCTTTCTTATTCTGTTTTTTGTAATAAACTACAGAAAATTCTTCACGAGAATCTATGTTAAATATTTTCTTTCTATTTACAAACATATATACCTCAAATAAATTTTTCGAAGACATATTATGTTTCATAAATTCACTATATACAGGCATTTTTAACAAAGAACTTTTAACAATCAATCCTACTATTCCATTACTCAAGACATGATTTAGCGCATATTCAGTAAATAGTGCATATGTATTTAGTTCTCCGGCTCTTGTATCTTTAAATTCATTATTCTTCTTTATTTCATTTTTGGCATTATCATAATCTATTACCATTGCAGAATAAAAATCTCTATTATCTTCTGATGCACAAGCTACACAAATGTCTCTATTCTTTTTTGTGTCAATCAATTCACTCCGCACATAATGAGACAAGAACTTCTTTTCTTCAAAACGAATTTTCTCCCAAGGAGGATTTCCAATTGCAATATCGTAACTATCATCAATATCTATACCTAAGTTCGAATTATAATATCTCCCCTTTATTGCCATTATAAAGGAATCCCTGGAGTTATTCTGACCATTGCTCTTTAATAAAGGATTACCTAAATAGATATGCATATTAGAAACATCTACATGTTCATTAATCAATCTAATCTTTGTTATCATTATTGCAATTGGATCAACATCTACACCAAATAAATCTACTTTCCTATTTTTCTCGTCACATATTTTTTTTGCAGCAAGAAGAAAAGCTCCTCCGCCACACGAAAAATCTACAACCTTTATTTTGTCTGACTCTTCGGAACAATTGGCAATGTACTCCTCTATTGCTTTTTTTGATATTTCATATGCAAAATCTTCTTGTGTATAATAAGATCCTAAAGTATCTCTACTATTTTTTCCTCCTGTGAAGCCAACTTGATTATTATAAACAATAAAGTCTACTGATAAGAAATCTTGATATAGACCGTTAATATCTGTAATCTCTTTGTCTTTAACAAATCTAGCTACTTCTTCAGCTATTTTTTCACTGCCTGGCTGACTAAAAATCCATTCTATATTTTCTTCATTTTCTATTTTTAACCCAAGTGCCCTATCTTTAATATCAGTAACTTTTCCATCTATACTTTTTAATGCCATCACAAGAAAAGACACATATGTATATACAGAATACAAGTTCCTTGTCTCTTCCCAAGAATTAATGTTACCATTTTGTGTAATAGAAGTAGCTATCAGTTCTCTTAATCTATTTACCATTATACCTTATTTCACCATCCTTAAAATGTATAAAAGGCTTACCTTTGAATATTCCGGAATGTACAGAATTGAACTTTCTTTCCATCCACTTCAAGATGTCCATCTGTTTTCCATACAAAGCATCCACTTCATCAATAACACTTAAAGTGGTTACTTCCTCCTTTCTTACTCCTGTTGATACTGAATACCCCAAAATATGTAAAATATAATTATGCAGAATTAAATCCTTATATTTAGCTAGTGTAGAGGTCATTAATTCTGGTTTTTGACATATTTGTTCTACTAAACTTGAAGGATTAATATACAAATCTTTTGCCGCAAATTCTAATACACCATCACATCCCAATGACGCTTTCGATGTTCTTGATCGTTTCAGCAAACACGCTTCATCTAAGATTTTTGCAAAATACTTATCAAGCTTGGAAACATCAACATCGTGAATAGCTTTTATATCAAAGGCACATTCACCGACGGTTTCCGTTAATGCTATCTTCTCATTATCATTTAATCCATATTCTGTTAATATCAATTCATCACACTGACTTTCTAATTCCAACTTTAGAAGTTCATTTAATAAATCACTTCTAAGTAATTCCCATGCTTGTTGATTAATATCAAACTCAGTGCCAATTTGTGTGGCTCCGACATATTCTAGATTATTAGGTCGTGTTTTAAGTTGTTTGCATTTCAATTCTACGCACAATCGCGCTTTTCTTTCCAAGAGTGTAGACTCGAAAATAGAATCCTTAATTGGAATTCGTCCAATGTACCCCGCTGCAATTGTCAATTTTGGTGAAATTGTCCTAACAAAATTAGCCGCTAATCTTGAATTCAAGAAAGCCATATGTGCATATTTGTTACCACTTAGTATTCTAATCCCAGGACCAGATGCAATAAATATCTGATTGTTTAATAATAATCGTACATTCAATCCGGAAGTTCCTGTGTCACTAAAAACAAGTTGAGTCTCATTAAAATATTTTACATTTCTCAATGCTGACCCTTTTTGTTGTTTAATATATTCTCCTTCACTTCCCCATTTAACTACGCTATTATTCAAACCTTCCCATCTGCAATATCCTCCTCCATTACTGACAGGAATCCATTCTTGATCTCCAAAATGTTCCCAGAAATAACCAACTAATTCTTTAGAATTACCTGTAGACGTTCCCTGCATTGGTACTGCAACTGAACTATATTGTTTTTTTAATGTTTCACTCAAATCTACAATGTTGTATTCAGAAAGAATGAATCCATTTTCTCCATTAATTTTCTCTTGTGATATTACAAATACATCTTGTTCCTTTTCAAGTTTTTCTATTTTATCTACAAGTGAATCCATAGCATAATTTTGAATTTTAATAGAAGATGTATTCATCCCCTTTTTATTTTCAAAAATAATTAATGATACATTAGATTTCTCTCCACTAAGATCCACAAATGCTCCTGAACCAAGATTGGCAATATTCCTAAATTTATATTTTTTCACATATAAATCTCTTGCACTTCTGAATGACTTCAAATACATCCATGCATTCTGTGATACAATTCCACAAACTCCATTTGAACTTAAAAGTTCCCCGATTGCTTCCATAAAAGCCACGCATGTATCACAATTGGATAATGGATAATTGTTTTTTAAGAATTCTTTTTGTTCAGATGCCATTCCTTTAACTGTTGCAAATGGCGGATTTGTAATTATTACATTTGCATTTCCCAATGCCTCATTATGTTCAATCAGTTCTCCTGTTAGTACATTTTGAATCAATCTGTTGTCCTTTGCTAATGAACCAACTACCATATCTCTTCCCGCTGCACAAAAAATGTTGGGAATTATTTTGCTCCATATGTCAAATGACACTCCCACTCCTTTTTTTTTCATAATAGAGATAGCTTTTATTCTAATATTTACAACAGCAATTCTAGCTATTACATTGTCAATATCATATCCATATAGTTTTTGGGTTTGGTCAATAATGTATTTTTGCACATCTCCTTCATTAAAGAATTCACAAAGCAACTCCAAACATTCGACTAAAAAGTTTCCTCCTCCTGAACAAGGATCTAACACTTTATCGGCATTAACAAGCTCCTTTATATTTCTTACCAGGTAGTTTATCATATATTTTTCGGTAAAAAATTGTGTTTGACTATAATCACTGCAAACAACCAGTTTATTCGAATATTGATATGCCCAAGAAACGATACTGTCTATTTCAGCATCATTTTCATGTTTTGATATGAAATCCGAAGCCATCCCAACCATTGCATCATCAATTGCATAATCCATGCTTTTTTCTGAAATATCATTATAGATCTGCTTATAAATCCTAGAAGGATCTTTAATATTTTCAATATATACTAAACATAACTTACCCGCGAGTATAGATAATACATAAGCTTTTCTATCTTTCTCGAGAATTCCTATACACTCACTTCGCTTATACATATTTTTTAATAATTTTTTTAAATCAGAACGCTACAGAATACCTCTTGTTTTCTATAAGAGGATTTTTTGTTCGTGCATCGGTTGGTCTTTCAGCATCTTTGGGAACCACCCACATATTCCCAATCATTTTTGCACCGTTAATTCTTCCCTCACGGCACAATACCTGTATTCTTCTCTTGCTTATATTCCATTTATTTGAAATATCTTGAATAGATAAATAATCCATATTGTCCTCTCCCATACTTTAATTCACTTCTCAGTATAGTCTCATTTGCGAACATTATCAAGTATTTTCTCATTATTTTTCTTTAATTTTATGAACTTTGATTGGCAACAAATATTATAAAACATCAAACTTTAACTCATTATCCATACTGTAGCTACAACCTGCCAAATTATCTTTCTTGTAGTCAGAATCTGACGCTCGAAAGGGAACATCTTCGAACAGACCTGTTTCCAACCAGAACAAACAAAAAGACCAACAGTAGCATATCAAAATACTACCATTGGTCTAAAAACCCTTTATTTACGGCATTCCTACCATTTTCCTATTTCACCCTTGACATCAAAACCACAGTCTCCACATGCACCGTCTGACAAAATTGATCCACACAGCACACCTTCTCCACCTGATATCCTCTCCCCAAAAACATCTCCAAATCCCTTGCCAGACTTGTAGGTTTACAGGAAATATACACCAGCTTGTCCACACCATAATCAATAATCTTCGGCAATGCCTTTGGATGAATTCCATCTCTTGGCGGGGCTAATATAATAAAGTCCGGCTTTTCCTGAATATCATCCAGCACTTTCAGCACATCCCCTGCAATAAATCTGCAATTTTCAATTCCATTCAAATGTGCATTTTCTCCCGCTGCCTTTACTGCCTCTTCCACAATCTCCACACCGATAACTTCTTTTGCCAAAAGCCATAATCTGTGAAATTGTACCGGTTCCGCTATAAAGGTCAAACACTGTCATTTCCTTTGTATCACCGATATATTCTCTGGCAGTTTTGTAAAGCACCTCTGCCCCATAAGAATTAGGCTGAAAAAAGGAAAATGGTGTAATCTTAAACTTCAATCCTAAAATTTCTTCGTAAAAATAATCCTGTCCATAAAGAATTCTGGTTTCGTCACTTCTTACCACGTCAGAAAGAGAATTGTTGATAATGTGCAGGAAACCTACAATTTTTCCTTCCAGTGGCAATGCTAATAATCGTTTTTGCAGCTCTGCAAAATCTG
>ENA-ORUU01000848-ORUU01000848.1-human-gut-metagenome-genome-assembly--contig:-NODE-848-length-20450-cov-9.08718_pt1 | contig 20450 bp, 15 predicted proteins | sample MGYA00242085_ERZ509221 | MGnify/ENA primary metagenome ERZ509221 (study PRJEB26280, sample SAMEA2338809) | human gut metagenome | biome: human gut; feature: human-associated habitat; material: faeces... | reverse complement strand
AAGCACATTTCTCTTCAGTCTGTAGCACTTCGTGAGGGAAGTCGCGGATTTGAGGAGATAGTGAAAGATGAGCGCAATCGTGCGGGCTTGCACGCAGAGATTGCCGAATCGGATCCTATCTGAGGCTATGTCAAAGATATAAAAAGTTTGTTATGAAGAAGTATTTTTTGTGTATGGTCGCTTTGCTGTCGCTGGCGATCGTAGCCTGCGAAAGTGACGATACGGCGCCTGCGCCGGCCGTGCGTCCGACTTTCGATCTGATCGACGCGCAGCCCGATGTGACGAGTGCGGTCGTGGCGGCCAACATCGAATCGAAGGGCGAAGTGCCCATCTCCGAAGTCGGCTTCTCCTACCAGGAAGCGGGCGGGGAGTACGTCGATGTGGTTTGTACGAATTTCAAGGACGGTCTGGCCCGGCAGACCCTGACCGGCCTGAAGCCCGACACCGAATATCGTTGGTACTGTTATGCCGTCTTGGGCAGCGAGCGGTTCAATGCGTCGCTGTCGAAAACGTTCAGGACCCTCAAGGAGGGGGAGGTGCCTCCGGCTCCGACGCCCCAGTTCGGCAAGCCTTCGGCTTCCGAGGTGCAGGCTACGAGCGCATTGCTCGCGTGCGCTTATCTATATACCGGTGATGCGGCCGATATTGCCGAAGCCGGTTTCGGATACAAGCCTGCGGCATCGGCCCAAACGGGATATACTATGGTAGAGATTACGCCGGACGACTCTTCGTTGTCGGCCCGTCTGGAGGAGCTGACGCCTGAAACGGCTTACGAGTTCTATGCCTATCTGGTAATCGACGGAAAGAATTACACCAGCGAACGGGTCGTTTTCACCACGTTGAAGGAGGGCGAGCAACCGGGAGCTCCGCAGTTCGAAACGCCTTCGTCGTCCGGGGTTTCTCCGACCGGAGCGACGCTTGCCTGTGTTTATGAGTACGAAGGCGACGGCGATGTTGCGGAAGCCGGCTTCGGGTATAAGGCCGGTGCGCAGGAGGAATATACCGAGGTGAAGGCTGCTTCGACGGCTTCGCCCCTGACTTATGAGCTAAACGGACTCGAACCCGAAACGAAATACGATTTTTATGCGTATGTCGTTATCGGCGACGAGCGTTATACGAGCGCCGTCGCGCAGTTCACGACCCTTAAAGCGGGTGAAAATCCCGAGCCGGAGTTCGGTCCCGTCGCTGCGACGGATGTGACCGCTTCGTCGGCCACCCTGACGGGCAGCTTCACCTATGAAGGCGAAGAAACGGTCGGCATCGAAGTAGGATTTGCTTACAAAGCCTCCGGTGAAACGGATTACGCCACGAAAACGGTGACGGCTTCGTCGGGAGATAAGAGTGCGGCCATCACCGGATTGAGCGCCGCGACCACCTATACGTTCCACCTGTACGCCTCGATCGGCGGCAAGCAGTATCGGAGCCAGGAGGGTACTTTCACCACCGAGAGCGGAACAGTCCCCCCCCCGGAAAACGTTTATCGTACCGGCTGGGCCGAATTGCCGGTGGAGGAGCAGAACAGCGACTACTACTATGCGCATCATATCTGTCCGGATTTCTATGTCGGCAGCCAGAAAGCCCGCAATTATACGGTCTGCTTCAGCGCCGAGCACCACTGTCCGGTCTGGGTGGCCGCTCCGCGCCACGATTGTTACAATGGAAGTTCCGGCCGTTCCTCTTACAGTCGCGATCCGGATATTCCGTCCAACCTCCAGTACAGCAGCACCGATACCGGCGGTGGCTGTAACAAAGGACACATGCTTGGCTCGGCCGAACGCACTGTCACTAAAGCCACCAACAAGCAGGTATTCTACTACTCGAACATAGCGCCGCAGTTCTCTTCGAGTTTCAACACCGGAGGCGGGGCATGGAACAATCTGGAAAGTTTTGTCGATGCGCAGGTTTGCGCCGATACGACTTATATCGTGGTAGGCACCTATTTCGAACCTTTCACCGATGCTTACGGCAAGAGTTGTACTTCGTCGAAAATCGATTTCGGCGGACGCAGCGACGTGAGCCGGCCTTCGATGTTCTACTACCTGCTGCTGCGGACCAAGAACGGAAATACGAAAAAATCGGTGATGGATTGTGCCGCGAGCGAATTGAAGTGCGCCGCCTTCGTGTTGCGTCATAACATGGATAAAGGGCACAAGCCGCAGGCCAAAGATATGATGTCGGTGGCGGAAATCGAGCGATTGACGGGCTTTACCTTCTTTGCCAACGTGCCGAATGCGCCGAAGGATACCTACAATCCGTCGGATTGGGGCTTGTAGCGTTCCGAATGGAAACCCGGGTCTATTCTTGGGGCGACGGCCGACCCTGGCACAGCTACGCGGCGTATTGCCGGCGACATTTCGGCGGCCGGGTGCGTAAGATCGCGGTGGATGCCGGCTTGAGCTGTCCCAACCGGGATGGAACGATCGGATCGGAGGGGTGTACGTTCTGTGACAACAGGGCGTTCACCCCTTCCTACTGTTCGCCCCGGAAGAGCCTGACGCGGCAGATCGACGAGGGAATCGCTTTCCATGCGGCCCGAGGGCGGGACGAAGGGCTTTGTCTGGCCTATTTCCAACCTTTTTCCAATACGCACGCTCCTGTCGCGCGACTTCGGGAGCTTTATGCCGAAGCGTTGGATCATCCCCGGATTTCGGGACTGGTGATCGGCACGCGGCCCGATTGCGTGGACGACGAGAAGCTGAATTTGCTGGCGGAGCTGGCGCGGAAACACTATGTGGCGGTCGAATACGGCGTCGAATCCACCTGCGACGAAACATTGCGGGCCGTCCGTCGCGGCCATGACTTCGCGGCGGCCCGGCAGGCTATTGCGGCGAGCGCCGCACGGGGGTTGCACGTCGGGGCCCATTTCATTCTGGGGCTGCCCGGCGAAGACGACGAAATGCTTCTTCGGCAGGTGGAGCGGATCAATGCCCTGCCGCTCGAAACGGTCAAGTTCCACCAGTTGCAGCTCGTTCGGGGAACGGCCCTTGCCGCCCAATACGACGCCGAGCCCGGCCGCTTCCGCCTGCGTACCTCCGAGGAGTATCTCTCGCTGGTGGTCGAGGTGTTGCGGCGGCTGCGTCCCGATATGGCTGTGGAGCGTATCGCCAGCGAAGTGCCGATGGGGTTTCACCACTTGACGCAGTGGCATTTAACGCGGGTTTCCACCCTTTGGTCCCTGCTCGAAAAAAGATTAACGGCACGGAACGCGTATCAAGGCGAAATTTTTATACCTTTGCGCCGTTAAACCTTAATTGTTCAAGGAAAAATGACTCTGTTGAAGGAAAAAATAACTTTCGGGACGATTATGGGCGTAGTAAGGGAATATTTCGTGATGACGATCGGTATTCTCCTCTACACGTTCGCGTGGATCGCCTGTATTCTGCCCGCACACGGTACCGGCGGCGGTGCCACGGGTGCGGCGCTGGTGTTGTGCGGGGCGATCGAAAACCTGTTCAACTTCCAGATCAACATCGGTACGATGGCGTTCATCGTCAATGGTATTCTGCTGCTGTTCGCAGGTTTCATCATCGGTTGGAATTTCGGTATCAAAACGATTTTCTGTATCATCGTGCTTCCTGCGTCGCTGAACTTTTTCCAGGAAACGCTGCCCGGCGTGCAGGCGTGGCTGGCGGAACTGGGCGTTATCCCACCCGATGCGATCAGTCTGTTCGGTAATCTGGAACCGCTGCTGCTGGTCATCATGGGCGGTATGCTGTCCGGTGTGGGTATCTATATGTGTTTTCGTCAGGGCGGTTCGACCGGCGGTACGGATATCGTGGCGCTGCTGATCAACAAGTATCATCCGATCAACTACGGCCGTGTCGTGCTGGTGACCGATTCGTTTATCATCTGTGCATCGCTGCTTGTGGGCAACGGCATCGAGACGGTGATCTACGGCTTCCTGCTGACGGCGGTATTCGGTCTGAGCACCGATGCGTTGCTGGCGGGCAACCAGCAGTCGAATCAGATTCTGGTCATCAGCCATGAGCACGACCGTATCGCTGCGGAGATTGTCGAGAAGGCGCATCGCGGGGTGACGATGCTCAACGGCATGGGATGGTACACGAAGGAGTCGTCGCAGGTAGTGATGGTCATTTGCCGCAAACGCGAAACGGCCGACATCCTCAAGATCGTCCGCAACCTCGACCCCAAGGCGTTCGTTTCGGTGGCTTCGGTAACGGGTGTTTACGGACAGGGCTTCGGTATCATCGACGGCGGTATGCTCAACGGTATGAAGAAGAATTAGGGAATCTTCTTTGATTTGAAATAATACTCCCCGTCGGATCGACGAGGAGTATTTGTTTTCCGGGAATAATGCGTAACTTTACCCGAAGAAAAACCGAATAGATTCCGTCGTTTTGCGGTTGCGGCGCGGCTCCGGACGGGCCGGTCGGTTCCGCAGCCTGAAAGCACTCTTTTTCGATCCTGCTACGACCATGCGCTATGCCGACATCGTACTTCCTCTGGCCCAGCCTCTCTACACCTTTGCGGTGGCGGAAGGCGTGACGCTTTGCGAGGGGATGGCCGTAGCCGTGCCTTTCGGCCGATCGAAGATCTACACGGGCATCGTCTGGCGGCTGCACGACCGGCGCCCCGATTTCAAGACTGTCAAGACCGTCTCCCGTGCATTGTACGGCACGCCTCTGCTCGACGAGCGGCAGCGCCGTTTCTGGGAGTGGGTCGCCGATTATTACATGTGCTCGCTGGGCGAGGTGATGCGCGTGGCGCTGCCGTCGCTGATGAAGCCGAGCGGACACGGCGAGGAGGAGTTCGCTGCCGACGAGTTCCGGCCCCGCCGGGAGTGGTTCGTGGCCCTGGCCGGCGAAGCGCTCACCGCCGACGGGCTGGCCGCCGCGCTGGAACGTATGGGGCGTCGTGCCCCCCGGCAGCGGGAGGCGCTGGAGGAGTTGGCTGCCCTTGCGCCCGACGGGGCGGAAGTCGCCCGGAGCCGACTCGCCGCCGATCGGACGGCTCTCGCTCTCCTGGTGAAAAAGGGGTTATTGACCTGTATCGAACGGGAGGTCGCACCCGGTCCGGTGACTGGCGGTGCGCAGTTTCGTCTGCCGACGCTTTCCGCTGCGCAGCGGAAGGCTGCCGAGGAGATCCGTGCCGTGTTTGCCGATCGCGCGACCGTGCTGCTGCGGGGTGTCACCGGTTCGGGCAAAACGGAAATTTATATGCACTTCGCTGCCGAGGTGCTGGCCCGGGGCGGACAAGTGCTGCTGCTCGTGCCGGAGATCGCTCTCACGGCCCAGTTGGTCGATCGGCTCCGGCAGGTTTTCGGCGAGCGGGTGATCGCCTATCATTCGAAACTCACCGACCGCAAGCGTACGGAGCTTTACCTCCGCCTGCGGGATTCTGCGGGCGGCGAGCTGGTGATCGGGGCCCGTTCGGCGATCTTCCTGCCGCTGCGCCGCCTGGAGCTGGTCGTGGTGGACGAGGAACACGATCCCAGTTACAAACAGACCGACCCGGCGCCCCGCTATCAGGCACGCGACTGCGCCGTGCTGATGACCCGACTGCTGGGGTGCCGTACGCTGCTGGGCAGCGCTACTCCGTCGCTGGAGAGTTATCTAAACGCTGCGACCGGAAAATACGGCAGCGTGGTACTAGCCGAGCGTTACGGACCGTCGCGGATGCCGCAGATCCTCGTGTCCGATACGATCCGTGCCGTGAAACGCGGCGAGCGGCATGCCCATTTCAACAAATTGCTGCTCGACCGTATGGAGGAGACCCTCGGCGGAGGCGGTCAGGCGATGCTTTTCCAGAACCGGCGGGGTTTCGCACCCTATGTCGAGTGCCGGGAGTGCGGCTGGACGGCCCGCTGTCCGGATTGTAATGTGACTCTCACGCTCCACAAGGGAAGCGGTCGTATGGTCTGTCACTATTGCGGTCATACGGAGCCTGTTCCGGCCAAGTGCCCCCATTGCCGGGTGACCGAACCCGTGCCGATGGGCTTCGGGACGGAAAAGGTCGAGGAGGAGATCGCCCGCGTTTTCCCCGAGGCGCGGGTCGCCCGGCTCGACCGCGACAGCGTTACCTCCGAGCGTGCTTTCCGGCAGATCGTCGAGGCCTTCGCCCGGGGCGACGACGATATTCTGGTGGGGACGCAGATGATTACCAAAGGATTCGATTTCGGCGGCGTGGAGCTGGTCGGTGTGCTCAACGCCGACAATCTGCTCAACAATCCCGATTTCCGCTCGGCGGAGCGTGCGTTCCAACTGCTGATGCAGGTGGCGGGCCGCGCCGGTCGGCGCGAAAATCCCGGAACGGTCGTGATCCAGACCGCCGAGCCGGGACATCCCGTCTTGCAACAGGTGATTGCGGGCGATTACGAGGCGATGGCTCGTCAGCAGCTCGCCGAGCGGAAGGCGTTCTTCTATCCGCCCTATGCACGGCTCCTGAACCTGTTGTTGCGTCACCGCGATCCCGTGACGCTGCGCCGTGCGGCCAACGCCCTGGCCGCCGCCCTGCGCGAACGGTTCGGGCGACGCGTGCTGGGACCCACGGCCCCGCCCGTCGATCGGGTGCGGGGCGAGTATCTGGCGACCCTGCTGCTGAAGATCGAGGCGGGGGCTTCGCTGGCCCGGGCTCGCGAGGCGGTGCGCGGGATTCTCGACCGGGTGGTCAAAAGTCCCGAATGCAAAGGCGTTACGATTCTCTGCGATGTCGATCCTCAATGATATAAAGGGGCTTTTTCTGCCGCCTGTCTGTCCCGTATGCGGCGGCGAGTTGCACGAGGGCGAGGGTGCTTTCTGTATGATGTGCCGTACGTTGGCACCCCAGACCGGATTCTGGCGCCGTGCGGACAATCCGCTGGCCGAGCGGCTGCGCAACGAGTTTCCCATCGTGCAGGCCTCGGCTTTTCTCTGGTTCGTTGCGGGCAGTCCCTGGCAGCGGGCCATTCATGGTTTCAAGTATTACAACCGCTGGCGCACGGCCCGCGACCTGGGTGCCTGGTACGGCGGTAACCTTGCCGACAGCGGACTGTACGGAAGCGTGGACTGCATCGTTCCCGTGCCGCTTCATACCCGGCGGTTGCTGGCCCGGGGGTACAATCAGGCTGCTTATATCGCCGAGGGGATTGCTTCCCGGATGGGAGTGCCGGTGGAGGATCGGGCGGTCAGGCGCCTGCGCAACAACCCGAGCCAGACGACCCGTTCTTCGGCCGGGCGCTGGGAGAACGTGCGCGACTTGTTTGCGGTCGCGCGGCCCGGAGCGTTGGCCGGACGGCACGTGTTGCTGGTCGATGACGTGGTGACTACCGGTTCGACGCTGCTTTCCTGCACCGAAGCTCTCCTGCGTGCGGTGCCCGACTGTCGGGTCAGCATTGCTGCACTGGCCGTTTCGCGCCGCCATTTCGGATTGGATCGATAACTTCGATCGAGTAGTCTTTGCATTGATAATGAGGTGTTTCGGTTGGATTTTGCTCCGGCCAGGTCCGAACGGGTTTGGCTTGTCACTTACCTTTCGCTATCTTTGCAGCGCGAAATTTGTGTTTTATAATATTTTTCCGGCGGGGTGCAATGTATCTCGTCGGGCTTTTTTAACTGTCGATTGAGCTATGTTTCGTATCGTTTTGCTGTTGTTTGCCGGAATCGGAGCGGGCTATCTGCTGCGCAACTGGTCGTTTGTGGCCAGGCTGGAGCGGGGAGTATCGCTTACCGTGTGGGCCCTGCTCTTCGTTTTCGGTGTTACGATCGGTTCCAACCGCGAACTGATCGCCAATTTCGGACGTTTCGGCTGGCAGGCCGCCGTGATCGCCTGCCTTGGCGTCGCCGGGAGTTTCGCGGTGGTATTCGTCGTCCGGCGTTACTTTTTCCGGAAAGGAGGGTGCGATGAGAGATAGTCTGATCGTTTTCGTCTTTTTCGCGGTCGGCGTGGCGCTCGGCTATGCCGATGCCGTCCCGACATGGCTGTTGGATCCCGATCTGCCGATGATTATTCTTTCGGTGATGGTGGTGCTGGTCAGCTTGGGACTCGGGGCCGGCGACAACCTGCACTATATGCTGCGCACGTTCAACTGGCGGATGCTCCTGTTGCCGCTTTGTACGATCGTCGGCACCCTGCTCTTTTCGGCGCTTGGCGTGCTGGTGCTCCGGGGATTCAGCCTGACGGACTGTCTGGCCGTAGGCAGCGGTTTCGGCTACTATTCGCTTTCGTCGGTGCTGATAGCCGACTTGAAGAGCGCGACGCTCGGCGTGCAGGGCGCCGCAGAGCTGGCGACGGTCGCTTTGTTGGCCAACGTCGTGCGCGAGATGATCGCCCTGTTCGGAATGCCGCTGTTCGCCCGCTGGGGTGGTCCGCTGGCCCCGATCTCGGTGTCGGGCGTGACTTCGATGGACGTTTGTCTGCCTTCGATCGCCCGTTATTCGGGCAGCGACCTGGTGCCGCTGGCCATCCTGCACGGCATCGTACTGGAGGTGTGTGTGCCGATTCTGGTCGGTGCCTTTTGCTGACCGAAGGAACCGTAAAAAAGAATCGACAGAAAGCTCCTTTTTATCGACATCTTTCCGGCTCGAGAGAATCCCCTGCCGGGGATCGTTCGGTTGTAAACAGATTTTTCGACAAAACGGGGTCCGGGGCGTTTTGATATGTCGCCCCGTTTGTCTATTTTTGAAAGTTGAAATCCACGTAACGAATGGCTAAAGAATATACCCCCGCTTCGCGCAACCGCGAAGCGTTTGCTGCAATGACCGATACCCCCGGCAACGTGCCTCCGCAGGCCGTCGAACTGGAGGAGGCGGTGCTCGGCGCTCTGATGCTCGAGAAGGATTCGATCATCACCGTGCAGGAGTTCATCACGCCCGAGGCTTTCTATACCGAGGAGCATCGGACGATCTACCGCGCGATCGAGGAGCTCTCGACCGAGCTCAAACCGATCGACCTCTATACGGTCACCGAGCGGCTGAAGGTCCGCAAGGAGTTGCAGAAGGTGGGCGGTGCGTCGTACCTGGCGCAGCTCACGCAGAAGGTGGGCTCGGCGGCCAACGTGGAGTTCCACGCCAAAATCATCGCCCAGAAGTACGTGCAGCGGGAGCTGATCCGCTCCGCGACCGAGATCCAGCGCCGTTCGTACGACGAATCGACCGACGTGACGGAGTTGATCGGCTATGCCGAGAGCGAAATCTTCAAGGTGGCCGAAGGTCACGTCAAGCGTTCGGTACAGTCGTCCAAGGATTTGCTGGCCAAGGCGCTGATGCAGATCGAGGAGGCATCCAAGAACACGTCGGCCTTCAACGGCGTGCCTTCGGGTTTCATGGCCATCGACCGCGTGACGCTCGGCTGGCAGTTGTCGGACCTCATCATCGTAGCGGCACGCCCTTCGATGGGTAAGACCGCCTTCGTGTTGTCGATGGCCCGCAACATGGCCGTCGATCACGAACGTCCGGTGGCGTTCTTCTCGCTCGAGATGTCTTCGGTGCAGTTGATGATGCGCCTTATCATCGCCGAAACGGGTATTCCGGGCAACGATATCAAGAGTGGCCGTCTTACGCCCGAGCAGTGGCGCCACCTGGAGTCGGCGACCAAGCCGCTGGGGGCGGCCCCCCTTTACATCGACGATACGCCGGCGTTGTCGGTCTTCGAGTTCCGCTCGAAGGCCCGGCGTCTGAAGATACACAACGACATCCAGATCATCATCATCGACTATTTGCAGTTGATGACCGGCGGAACGCAGGATTCGAAGGGCAACCGCGAACAGGAGGTGGCTTTCATCTCCCGCACGTTGAAGGCCATCGCCAAGGAGTTGAACGTGCCGATCATCGCCCTCTCGCAGTTGAGCCGTGCTACGGAGCTGCGCGGCGGTTCGAAACGCCCCCAGCTTTCGGACCTGCGCGAATCGGGAGCCATCGAGCAGGACGCCGACATCGTGGCTTTCATCCATCGTCCCGAATATTACGGTATCAATCAGGACGAGAACGGTATGCCGACGGCGGGTATGGCCGAGATCATCATCGCCAAGCACCGTAACGGTGCGGTCACGGATGTCAATCTGCGCTTCCTGAAGGACCAGGCCCGCTTCGCCGATGTGGACGAAACGCTGATGCCGGAGGCGGGCAGCCGCCCTGCGCCGGGGCAGTACGAGGATGTATCGAGCGGTTCCAATTCCGGGCTGGGTGGCTTCGGCGGCGTGCCCGAGGAGTTCCTTACGCCCGGTGTGTCGGGGGCGCCCGTGAACCTGAACGAGGAGGAGCCGTTTTAGCGGAGCCGGCTCCGGTTTCCGCGTCCGGTTTCGCCGCATTCGCGGCGGGGAAGTCGTTCTGGAGTTGCGGGTCCGGAAGTTCGGACCGGGGCTGGAGGAAGATCGCTTGATTGTATAGTGAAAGATCGATAATATGTTCGTCAGTACGTATGCAGGGGCTGTTGCCGGGATCGACGCCGTGAAGGTGACCGTCGAGGTCAATCTCACCGGGGGCGGTCTGGGACTCTATTTGGTCGGACTGCCGGACAACGCCGTCAAGGAGAGCGAGCAGCGTATCCGGGCGGCTTTCGAGAATACCGGTCGCAAGATGTCGGGCCGCAAGGTCGTGGTGAACCTCGCTCCGGCCGATCTGCGCAAGGAGGGGGCGGGTTTCGACCTGCCGATCGCCGTGGGGATTCTCGCCGCGATGTCCGAGGTGAGCGGGGAGTTGCTTCCGACGACGATGTTCGCGGGCGAGCTCTCGCTCGACGGAACGCTGCGGCCCGTACGGGGTGTGCTGCCCCTTGCGGTCAAGGCCCGGGACGAGGGGTTGCGGCGGCTCGTGGTGCCGGCCGAAAACGCCGCTGAAGCGGCGGTCGTGGAGGGGGTCGAAGTGTACGGTCTGCACTCCCTGGGCGAGGTGATCGCCCTGCTGAACGGGGAGCGGAGATTCGATGCGACGGTGCCGGTGGATGCCGAGGCAACTTTGGCGTCGCAGAGTGCCTATGCCGAGGATTTCGCCGACGTGAAAGGACAGACGGCCGTAAAGCGGGCGCTGGAGATCGCGGCGGCCGGAGGACATAACGTGTTGATGATCGGTGCGCCCGGTTCGGGTAAGACGATGCTGGCGCGGCGCATGCCGACGATTCTGCCTCCGCTCAGCGTCGAGGAGGCGTTGGAAACGACCAAGATACACTCCGTGGCGGGAAAATTGGGCGCAGAGAGGGGATTGCTCTCGCAGCGTCCGTTCCGTGCGCCGCATCACATGACTTCGCAGGTGGCGCTGATCGGCGGCGGACAGTCGCCCCAGCCGGGCGAGGTGTCGCTGGCGCACAACGGAGTGCTGTTCCTCGACGAGCTGCCCGAATTCGGACGCAGCGTGCTCGAAGTGCTGCGGCAGCCGCTGGAGGATAAGAAGATCATGGTTTCGCGGGCGAGATACAGCGTGGAATATCCGGCCAATTTCACCCTCGTAGCGGCCATGAATCCCTGTCCCTGCGGGTATTACAACCACCCGACCAAAGAGTGCACCTGCCCGCCGGGTGCGGTGCACCGTTATATGGGACGTATTTCGGGCCCGCTGCTGGACCGCATCGACTTGCAGGTCGAGGTGACGCCGGTGGCTATCGGGGAGATTTCGCAGGTGCGGCCTTCGGAGCCGAGCGCCGCGATCCGCGAGCGGGTGATTCGGGCGCGGGAGGTGCAGGCGGAGCGTTTTCGTGGGGTGCCGGGCGTGCATACGAACGCCATGATGAATGCCAGAATGCTGCGCGAGTTCTGCCCGCTGGATCAGGCGGCGCGGGAGCTGCTCGAACGGGCGATGGTGCGGCTCGATCTTTCCGCCCGTGCCTACGACCGGATCGTGAAGGTGGCCCGCACGATCGCCGATCTGGAGGGGACGGCCGACATCGGTGCGGCGCATCTGGCCGAGGCGATCAACTACCGTTCGCTCGACCGGGGAAGTTGGGGCCGGTAATCGAATGGGGATGTTGCGATGAAGAAGTGGAAACCGGAAAGGAGGGACGGATTGCTGCTGCTGGGCATCGGGCTCGGTGCGGCGGTGGGACTGTTGCGCGGTGCGGTGCTCGCGTGGCTGCCGGTGGGCGTGGCGCTGGGGCTGTGTCTGCGGGGCGGGGCCGGAACCCGCAGCGGAAGCGGTAAGGATTCGTTCGGAGATATTTCGGATACAAATCAGGAATTTTATGCCGGCGGGGATGCGTCTGCCGAGGCTGGAAACGAAAATAAAATATGAAAAGAGTCATTGTTTCGGGCGGCGGCACGGGCGGTCATATCTATCCTGCCGTGGCTGTGGCCGAAGCGCTCCGACGGCGCTTCGGGGAGGAAGTCGAGATCCTCTTCGTCGGTGCCGAAGGCAAGATGGAGATGGAGAAGGTGCCTGCATTGGGATACCGGATCGTCGGTCTGCCCGTTGCGGGCTTGCAGCGCCGCTTCGATTTGAAAAACCTGGCGGTGCCTTTCAAGGTGCTCAAAAGCATCCGCAAGGCCCGGCGCACCATCCGCGACTTCGGGGCCGATGTGGTCGTCGGTTTCGGAGGGTATGCCAGCGGCCCGGTGCTGTGGGCGGCGCAGCGGATGGGGATTCCGACCGTGATTCAGGAGCAGAACTCCTATGCGGGAGTCACCAACAAGCTGCTGGCCAAGCGTGCCCGCACGATCTGCGTGTCGTATGAGGGGATGGAACGCTTTTTCCCGAAGGAGAAGATCGTGATGACGGGCAACCCTCTGCGGGGACGTTTTTCGAAAGCGGGTGCGGATCGCCGCGAGGCGCTGGCGCATTTCGGCTTCCGGGACGATCTGCCGGTGCTGCTCGTCGTGGGCGGGTCGCTCGGTACGCGGACGCTCAACGAGATGATGAAGGCCTGGGTTCTGCGGCAGGGCGGTGCTTCGCCGGTGCAGGTGATCTGGCAGACGGGCAAATATTACGAGCGGGAGATGCGCGAGTTTCTGGCGCAGCATCCTACGGCGAATATCTGGCAGGGGACATTCATCGACCGCATGGATTACGCTTATGCGGCGGCCGATCTGGTCGTTTCGCGCAGCGGGGCCTGCACGGTGTCGGAACTCTGTCTGGTGGCCAAGCCGACCCTTTTCGTGCCGTCGCCCAACGTGGCGGAAGATCATCAGACCAAGAATGCCCGGGCGTTGGCCGACAAGGGGGCTGCACTGCTGATCCCCGATTCCGAGGCGGTCGCCCGGGTCATGGACGAGGTGGTCGGGCTGTTGAAGGATCCGGCCCGTTTGTCCGAGTTGAGCCGCAATATCGAGGCGCTGGCCATCCCCGATTCCGCCGAGCGGATCGTGAACGAAATCGAAAGACAGTTGCCGCAGTCGAAATAGAGCCGCCGGGAGCGACCGAGCGGGGAAAATGCCTGAGCGGGGCAGGTGAAATCGTCCTGCCGGGTGTAATAAAGAAGAAATCGATCAATGAAAGAGTTTTCCAATGTTTTCGATGAGCGAGGGGAGCGCCGAATCTGTTCGGACTCTGCCGAGCCGGAAAAACAACGAATGCAGTTCAACGTATATTTTCTCGGAATCGGGGGGATCGGCATGAGTGCTCTGGCCCGGTATTTCCTCCACGAAGGCCGAAGGGTGGCGGGGTACGACCGGGTGCGGTCGCATCTCACGGACCAGATCGAGGCCGAAGGAGCAGTTGTTCACTATGAGGAGGATCCGGCGCTGATTCCGGCTGATTTCCGGGATCCGGCCACGACGATCGTGGTCTATACGCCGGCAGTTCCGGCGGATCACGCCGAATTGCGCTGGTTCCGGCAGAACGGGTTCGAGATCGTCAAGCGTTCGCAGATGCTGGGGTACCTTTCGCAGGGGAAATTCGTGATAGCGGTGGCCGGTACGCACGGCAAAACCACGACCACGACGCTCGTGGCATGGCTCAACCACCGGGTGACGGGCGGCGGAAGCGCTTTCCTGGGTGGTATTTCCCGGAATTTTTCGAGTAACCTGGTGCTCGGCCGGGGGCGGCGTCTGGCGGTCGAGGCCGACGAGTTCGACCGTTCGTTCCTGCGGCTGTGGCCCGACGTGGCGGTGGTCTCCTCGGCCGATGCCGATCATCTGGATATTTACGGTACGCACGAGGCATTGCGCGAGGCTTTTTCGCAGTTCGTCGGACAGATCCGCGAGGGCGGGGCGCTGGTCGTCAAGCAGGGTGTCGATCTGAAGATCGGGAACCCCGGTATCCGGGTTTACCGCTATTCGTACGACGAGCCGTGCGATTTTTACGCCCGTAACGTGACGCTGCTCGAGGGGGGCCACTACCGGTACGATCTGGTGACGCCCGGCGGCGTTATCGAAGGGTGCACGCTGGGTATTCCCGGCTGGGTCAATATCGAGAATGCCGTAGCGGCCGTGGCGGCGCTCTGGTGCGCGTCGGAGCGGGACGGCGAGCCGCTGGATGCGGAGCGTCTGCGGGAGGCGCTGGCCTCGTTCGAGGGGGTCAAGCGACGTTTCGAATTCTATGTCAATACGCCCCGGCAGGTTTATATGGACGATTACGCCCACCACCCGCGCGAGTTGGCGGCGGCGATCACTTCGGTCAAGAAGATGTTTCCGGGGCGGCGGCTGACGGCGCTTTTCCAGCCGCATCTCTACACCCGGACGCGGGATTTCTACCGCGAGTTCGCCGAGGCGCTCTCGCATGCCGACCGGGTGGTGCTGCTGCCGATCTATCCGGCCCGCGGAGCCGATTCCGGGGGTGGAATCCGAGATGATCGGCCGTCTGCTGACAGTACCCTGGACGATCTGCGACCGTGCGGAGTTGGCCGAAAAGGTGGCTGCGATGGATACCGATGTAGTCGTCAGCTTCGGCGCGGGCAATATAGACGCCTGCTGCGGGGCACTGGCAGAAAAATTGCGGGAAAAAGCCTGATTCGCCGTCTGCCGGGGACGATCTGTTTTTTTCGAGGCCGTGTCCGTCGCGGCCGTACCGGGGGGGGGAAGTAAACGCCGGGATGAGATTCAACCATTGACGAATGCCGAAATACCTGAAATATACGCTTCTTGCACTGCTTTGGGGCGGTGTGGCCGCTTATTTGCTCTATGCGGGAGGCAAAGTGCGCCGTCATCGTGCGGAGCAGCCTGTGACGCGCATCGAGGTCGAAGTGGTGGACAGCACCTCGCAGTTGCGGCTGGTGTCGGAAGCTACCGTTCGGGGATGGCTCGCCCGCAGCGGTATCAAAACCGTCGGCGAGAAGATCGGTGCCGTGCGGCTGGATGCGCTGGAGCGGCTTATCGCCCGCAATGGATTCGTCGCCGACGCCCGGGTTACGGTTTCCTATTCGGGCGTGCTGCATGTCGCCGTCTGGCAGCGGACGCCTCTGATGCGGCTGTTGATCGACGGCTATAATTCGTACGTGACCGAGGAGGGCTACCTGTTTGCAGTGCCCCGTGCCTCGTCGGTTTATGTGCCGGTGATTACGGGTACCTACCGTCCCCCGTTCCCGGCCTCCTATGTGGGGTATGCGGCGGATTACAGGCGGGAGCAGATGCAACAGATAGACGATAAGATCGCGGAGTTGGAACGGGAAAAATACCCTCTTTACCGACGGGAGCTGAAGAACGATGAAAATATCCGTTCGCTGCGGCGGATGCTGATTAAAAAGAGATGGTTCGAATCTTCGGAGTCCTTCGGCGAGCGGGTGCGGGAACTCCGCAAGCGCAAGGAGCAGTTGCGCCGCAAATATCGCTATGAGGCTCAGGTGATTCAGTCGGCGATCGACAAAATTTCCGAAAAACAGGAAGCCGAGCGTCGCCGACAAAAAATTTTGGCGAAAAGGTACGAAGATTTCTCGAAACTGACTACCTTTGTAAAATGGATGGAAAACGACGATTTCTGGCGGTCGGAAATCGTTCAGATAACGGCCCGCACCACTGAAAGCGGGGCTATCGACTTGGAACTTACGCCCCGGAGCGGCAACTATACCATCCTTTTCGGCCGCTTGGACGATGCCGAGCAGAAACTGGATAAGTTGCTGCGGTTTTACCGGGAGGGACTCGGAAAAGCCGGGTGGGACCGGTACCGGACGATCAACGTGAAGTACGCCGGGCAGGTCGTCTGTACGGAGTGGTAAGGTTTTCGAGATGCAGGAGCCGGATCTGCCTGCGGAATATGCCGGGCAGGGAAGAGGCTGGGAAACGATTCAATGAAAAAATAGATAGAGCACAGTGGAAAAAAAGAGTTATACGGTAGCCATCGACCTCGGTTCTTCGAACGTGGTGGTCGCTGTCGGGTCGAAACGCGAAGACGGAACGCTCGGTATCGAAGCCGTCGTTTCCAAACCGGTCGAGGGGGTCAAGGCCGGCCGGATCGATAATATCGAACAGGCGGGCAATGCCATCCGGGAGGCTGTCGCCGAGGTGGAATCGACGCTCGGCGTTCGAATTACGGAGGCTTATGCCGGCATTTCGGGCGAGTTCGTCCGTTGTGCCCGCCATACCGACCACGTCTTTACCTACGATCCCCAGAACGGGGTGAACCAGGGCGATGTAGATGCCCTGTTCGATCGTATGCGCAACGTCCAGGCCCCCGACGACGAAACGATCATGGAGCGTATTCCGCAGCATTATATGGTGGATGATGCCGAGGAGGTGCGCAATCCGGTCGGTTCGTTCTGCAAGCGGTTGTCTTCGACTTTCAACTTCATACTTTGCGGCAAGACGCCGCTGCAACGGCTCGACATGGCTCTCCGGCGGCTCGGTATCCGTATGTTGGGGGTATTCCCCAATGCGCTGGCGACGCCCGAAGCCGTACTCAGTATGGTGGAGGAGGTGGCTGCGTTCCAGTCCCCTCTTCCGATGAGAAGGAGGAGGGGGTGGCCGTCGTGGATATCGGCGGAGGCGTGACCGACGTTGCGGTTTATTACCGGGGCGTGCCGCGTTACGTGGCGACGATCCCGATGGGAGCGAGCGCCATCAACCGGGACATCCGTTCGCAGAGCATTCCCGAGAAACATGTCGAGAGCCTCAAGTGCAAATACGGTTCGGCTGTCGCCGAGCTCGCTCCCGAAGACAAGCTGATCCGCGTGAGCGGTCGCACGGCCCGCGAAGCCAAGGATATTCTGCTGCGCAACCTGGCCACCGTCATCGAGGCCCGGGCTACCGACATCGTCGAATTCGTGCAGCAGGAGATCCGGGATTCGGGGTATGCCGAGCGGTTGGCCTACGGCATCGTGCTGACGGGCGGCTCGGCCCGACTCAAGGATATAGACGAATTGTTCCGTCGTGTGACCGGCATGGACGTTCGTATCGCAAGCGCCGAAACAGGCATCAGCGAAGATTCGCGCGAGGCGGTTGCGAACCCTGCGTTCGCCACGGTCGTCGGACTGTTGCTCAAGGGGGCCGGCATGGGTTCGTGCAACGTGATCGAGGACAAGGCGGGCCTTTCGCCCCGTCGTCCCGTGCCGCCAACCCCTGCACCGGGATTCCAGCCTCCGCAGCCCCAGTCGCGGCCGCAATCCCAGCCCTATGCGCCGACACGGCCTTCTGCGGAAACGGTCAATGCGGCGTATGCGCGTCGGGAGGCTGCCCGTGCGGAATCCGCAGCGGTCGAGCCCGAGGTGGACGATGCCGGAGAGGAGCCCGCGCCTCAGGCTCCCGTGCAGGAGCCGGTGAAAAAGGAACGCAACTGGCGGAGTATTTTCAAGCGGACGCTCGACAAGATCAACGAGGGCTTCAATGCCGCCGATGACGAGGAGATTTAACGATTAAGACAAGAGAAACGAAACGATATGACAGACGATGTAATCACCCAGTTGGCCGCTGCCCGCACGAATCCTTCCATTATCATGGTAGTCGGTGTCGGCGGTGCGGGCGGCAATGCCGTGAATCACATGTGGAACCTGGGGATCAAGGGCGTGGACTTTATGGTCTGCAACACCGACCAGCAGGCGCTCGACAAGAGTCCCGTGGAGCTGAAAGTCCGGCTCGGCAGCGAGGGATTGGGCGCCGGTAACGACCCTGAAAACGGACGCAAGGCCGCCATCGAGTCGCTTGATGTGGTGCGCCAGCGTTTCGAGGCGTCGGGGACCAAGATGGTCTTCATCACCGCCGGTATGGGCGGCGGTACGGGTACGGGCGCTTCGCCGGTGATCGCCAAGCTGGCCAAGGAGATGGGAATGCTGACCGTCGGCATCGTCACTTCGCCGCTGGCCGTCGAAGGCAAGATCCGTTACGAACAGGCGTTCCGGGGCATCGAGGAGCTGCGTCAGAACGTCGATTCGCTGCTGATTATCAACAACGAGAATATTCTTGAAATATACGGCCGTCTGGCCTTGAAGCAGGCTTTCGGCAAGGCCGACGACATCCTGGCTTCGGCTGCGAAGGGCATCGCAGAGATCATTACGGTCGAGAGCGACCTGGTGAACGTCGATTTCGCCGACGTGTCGAAGGTGATGCGGGACAGCGGCCGCGCGCACATGAGCGTAGCGACGGCCGAAGGCGACAACCGGGCCGAGGCGGTGGCCGAAGCGTCGCTGCATTCGCCCCTGTTGGATCACAACCTGATTTCCGGAGCCCGCAACATTCTGCTCAATATCTCGGTGGCCAATGCCGAAGAGTTGATGTACGAGGAGGTGGTGCGGATTCTGGAGTATATTCAGGCGCATGCCAGCGTCGAGGATGAGTCGGGCAATATTCACAACGCCAATATCATCTGGGGTACGAGCGAGAAACCCCAGCTGGGCAATGCCATCGAGCTGGTGGTGGTGGCGACGGGATTCGAGGGCGACGAGGAGAAGCGGATGATGAAGACGGTCATTCCGCCCGCACGGATCGTCAAGCCTGTTCCGGAAGGTGGCGACCCTGCCGGAAAGCCGGTGTTGGAACCGGTGGGCAAGCCCGGCAAGGCCACTCCGCAGACACGCCCTCTGGAGCAGGTGATCCTGGGCGAGAAATCGACCCGTTACAGCAATATCGACCAGATCCTCGCCAAACCGGCTTATCAGTCGCGTAAGGCGCAGTTCATCGTCGAGATGCCTGCGGGCCGCAAGGAGGTGCTTAAGGAGGAGAAGGGTGCTGCGGAGCGTGCGGAGGAAAACCGCTCCGAGTCGCTGTTCGATTAACATAAAACGGATTGGATTTGGAAGATAGTGCTGCGGCCATCATCTATCACGGCATGACGTTTCATGTCGTGGTGCTGTGTTGTGTGACTTTGTTCCTGCTATTGGTTTCGGCGTTGGTTTCCGGCTCCGAAACCGCTTTTTTTTCGCTTTCGGGTAACGATGTGCGCAAGATCCGGCGGCACGATACGCCGGTTTGCCGGCGGATGCTGAATCTGCTGGGCAAGGCCGATCTGCTGCTGGCTACGATTCTGGTAGTCAATAATCTGGTCAATATCGGTATCGTTATCCTCTCTTCGGAGATCATCGATTCGCTTTTCACTTTCGCCCGTTTCGAGTTTCTTTTCAAGACGGTGATCGTGACGTTCCTGCTGCTGCTTTTCGGGGAGATTTTGCCTAAAGTCGCGGCGCAGACGATTCCTTTGCGGTTCGCCGGTTTCGCTGCGCGGCCCCTTTTGGTGCTGCGATGGATTTTTTATCCGTTGTCGTATGTGCTGGTGCGCACCGGAAACCGTATCAGCGAGCGGGCTGCCCACCATCAGGAAATTTCCATCGGCGAACTGGCCGATGCGATCGATATGACACGCACGGCCTCCAAGGAGGAGCACGGGATGCTTTCGGGCATCGTCAGCTTCGTCAATACCGAGGTGCAGGAGATCATGAAACCCCGGGTGGATATTACGGCCGTTGCCATCACGGATTCCTATGAACAGGTCAAGCAGACCATCATCCGGTCGGGTTTCTCGCGCATTCCGGTTTACGAGGGCGATTTGGACAATATCAAGGGAACGCTTTATGTCAAGGATCTGCTTTCGCATATCGACCGGGGCGACGAATTCGGCTGGCAGCAACTGATCCGCAGGCCCTATTTCGTGCCGGAGCACAAGAAGATCAACGACCTGCTGGCCGATTTCCAGAACCAGAAGATCCACATGGCGATCGTCGTCGATGAATACGGCTCGACGCAGGGCCTCGTGTCGCTCGAAGACATCGTCGAGGAGGTAGTGGGTGAAATTTCGGACGAAAGCGACAAGGACGAAGTGTTTTATACCCGTTTGGACAAAGATACCTACCTGTTCGACGGCAAGACCCATATCGGCGATTTCGAACGCATTGTGGAGATTGCCGAAGGTACTTTCGCCGATGTCAAGGGGCGTGCCGAAACACTGGCCGGTCTGATGCTCGAACTGAAGTGCGACTTCCTGAAAAAGGGGGATACGGTAACGGCTCACGGTGTGCGGTTCACTGTGGAGGAGATCGAGGGACACCGCATCGACAAGATCAAAGTCCGTCTGCATGGATAATATCCTTTGTATCGAAAAGGTTTTGTCCTGGGAACGGTTGCTGCGGCTGGTTCCCGAACGGGATCTTCGGTTGGCTGCGGCGTTGAAGCCGGCTTCCCGCCGCGAAGAGTTTCTGATGTGGCGGTCGATTGTTTACCGTCGTCTGCCGGATGC
>ENA-ORUU01000821-ORUU01000821.1-human-gut-metagenome-genome-assembly--contig:-NODE-821-length-21056-cov-2.41817_pt1 | contig 21056 bp, 16 predicted proteins | sample MGYA00242085_ERZ509221 | MGnify/ENA primary metagenome ERZ509221 (study PRJEB26280, sample SAMEA2338809) | human gut metagenome | biome: human gut; feature: human-associated habitat; material: faeces... | reverse complement strand
GTGTAACAGGCTGTATTTTGCAGGCAATTTTAAACAATCCTCTTGCTTCCGCCAGTACCCTTGGGGTATCTCAGGGGGCAGGCTTTGGCGCGGCTTTTGCAATTATTATTTTAGGTGCGGGAAGCGCTGCAAACGGAAATTTTATTATTCCTGTTTGTGCCTTTGTAGGAAGCATGGCAGTTGCTATTGTAATCTTTGGATTGTCTCGTTTCTGCCAGATTTCAGCGGAGTCTGTGGTACTTGCCGGTGTGGCAATCAGCTCCATGTTTACCGGAGCTACTACTCTTCTTCAGTATTTTGCAGATGAGGTAGAATTAAACGCACTGGTATTTTGGACTTTTGGAGATTTGGGTAGCACGGATTGGAAAGAGATTAGTTTTATGGCAGTCGTTGTTTTCCTTGCCGGAATTTATTTTATTCTGCATCGATGGGATTTTAACGCATTGTTAAGTGGAAATGAAACTGCAACCAGCCTTGGAATTCACGTAAGAAGATTGATTATTATTAACATGATTTTATGCTGTTTTACGGCATCTACCATTGTTTCTTATATTGGTTTAATCAGCTTTATCGGCCTTGTTGCGCCTCATATTGTACGAATGGTAGTGGGAAATAATCATGTGTATCTGATACCCGGTTCTATGTTGGCAGGGGCTGTTTTGCTCCTTCTTGGCGATTTGGCAGCAAGGACACTTATAAGTCCGATTATCCTTCCTATCGGAGCGATTACCTCCTTCCTTGGAGCGCCGTTGTTCTTATATTTATTGTTTAAAGGAGGCAGCCGTTCATGCTAAAGGTTGAAAATCTTCAATATGGTTATCCGGGAGGACCGGAGGTTTTAAAAGATATTAGTTTTACTCTGGGTGAAGGTCAGTTTATGGCAATTTTAGGTAATAACGGAGCGGGAAAAAGCACGATGCTGAAATGCTTTAATCAGATTTTAACACCGAAAAAGGGAAGTATTTCTCTGAATAATGAGGAGATTTTAAAGCTTTCTGCAAGGGAAATGGCGAAGAGAATTGCCTTCGTGGCTCAGAGTGTACCCAATGTGAAAATGACAGTTCATGATATGGTAATGCTGGGAAGAAAGCCTTATATGAAGTGGGGCGTTACGGAAAAAGATCATGAAATGGTTCATGAAGCAATGGATAAATTAAAAGTATCTGATATGAGAGGACGTTTTTTAAATCAGTTAAGTGGGGGAGAACGTCAGAAAGTTATGTTGGCAAGAGCTCTGGCACAGGAGCCAAAGTTACTGCTTTTAGATGAACCTACCAGTAGTCTTGACCTGCAAAATCAATATCAGGTATTGCAGATTGTACGAGATATTTGTCGTGAAACAAAGATTTCTGCTATTGTTGTAATCCATGATTTGAATTTAGCTCTTCGATTTTGTGACAGATTTTTGCTGATGCAGGACGGGCAGGTGTATGCCAGCGGAGATGCGGAGGTTCTTAATCGAAAAGCTATCTGGGACGTTTATCATATTCATGGTGAGGTGGTATCTGTGGGCGGACAGAAGATGGTATTGGTAGACTCGCAGGTGACAGATATATAAAGAAAAGAGTGATAAAATGAACTTAGAACAGCTGGAAAAAGAGTGGAGTAAAAAGGATAACGGACAGGGCGAATTACAGGCAAAGCTTTGGGATAAAAAGGCAGGACAGTATAAGGAAAAACCTATTCCAACACCGGAAGAAAATCCTTTTTTGAAACAAGTTTATGAAGAAATGCAGATAGATGAACACACCCGTATTCTGGATATCGGATGCGGTGCAGGGCGCTTTAGTTTGGCGTTGGCAAAGTCAGGAGCACAGGTGACAGGCACAGATGTATCATCAGAAATGATTATGGCGGCAAAGGAGCTGGCAGAGAAAGAACATCAGAAAAATGTATCATTTTTTCATGCTGATTGGAGCAGTATGGAAATTGAAAAAATGGGATTTTTGAAAAATTTTGACCTAGTGTTTGCTCACATGACACCTGCTGTTGCAGATTATCATACATTGGAAAAAATGTGTAATTGTTCCAAAAACAAGTGCTTTTTGGTAAAGCCTTCGAGGAGAAGCGATATGGTTCTTGATGGGGCATTTCAGGCAGCAGGAATAGAAAAAAATAAAAAAGAAACAGATACCTCCGTTGCCATGATATTCTCTTATTTATGGTTGAAAGGATATTCTCCCTATATTTCTTATCGTGATGAGGTATGGGAAATCAGCCAAAGTGTGGAAGATATGCTGGCATGGTGTATTGACAGGGCAAATTTGCAGGGAGAAGTCACGTGGGAACAAAGAGGCAAAATGCAGGCATATTTGCCAGATATAAGTGAGAACGGAAGAATTACAGAAAGGACAAACGCCACCATTGTAACCATGAGTTGGTGTGTAGAAAGGTGAAGAAAATGAGAAATGAATTATGGAAGAAATGTGTTGCTTTTCATGGACATGAGTGCGGAGGACTCACCATTGGATTTCAGGCAGCGCTGTATGCTATTGAATTATTGGGATTAGAGGCAGATGAAAAAGGCTGCATTTCCGGAGATGAAGAGCTGGTTTGTATTGCGGAAAATGATGCCTGTGGGATTGATGCCATTCAGGTAATTTTGGGATGTAGCGTGGGAAAAGGAAACCTTTTATTCCACATAAGAGGGAAACAGGCATTTTCTTTCTATAATAGAAAAAATGGGAAATCTGTGCGTCTGGTATTAAAACCAACACCGGAAGGTATGAGCAGAGCAGACTCCTTTGCTTATTTCCAAAGCCATGAACCGGCAGAGTTATTTGATGTAAAAGAGACTGTAATTGAACTGCCGGAAGCAGCCAGAATTTTTAAATCAGAGCCATGCAGCTGTTGTGGAGAAATTACAGCAGAGCCTATGCTTCGTTTACAGGGTGGGAAACTGTTTTGTCTGGATTGCTATGACAAATATAATCGTTTTGAGGTGTAAATATAAGAGAAAAGTGATAAAATAGAGTAGACAACTATTTTGTATTATGAAGGAGGTTAAAACTTATGGGAAATAACAAATATGCAGGAACAGAAACAGAGAAAAATTTAAGAAATGCTTTTTCAGGCGAGTCAGAGGCAAGAAATAAGTATTCTTATTTTGCTTCTGTGGCAAAAAAAGAGGGATACGAACAGATTGCTGCATTATTCCAGAAAACAGCGGATAATGAAAAAGAACATGCAAAAATGTGGTTTAAAGAGTTACAGGGAATTGGAAATACAGAAGAGAACCTTAAAGCAGCAGCAGAAGGGGAAAATTATGAATGGACAGATATGTATGCCGGATTTGCTGAAACAGCAGAGAAAGAAGGTTTTCCGGAATTGGCTGCAAAATTCCGCCTTGTAGCGGAAATTGAGAAACACCATGAAGAAAGATATAGAGCATTATTGAAGAACATAGAAACAGCACAGGTATTTGAAAAGAGTGAGGTGAAGGTGTGGGAATGCAGAAATTGCGGACACATTGTAGTGGGAACTGCGGCGCCGGAGATTTGTCCTACATGTGCACATCCACAGAGTTATTTTGAAGTAAGAGCAGAAAATTATTAGGAAATGTATATCCGTCTTGCAGCATTGAGAAATGCAGCAAGGCGGATTTTTCCGTTCACAGGAGATTGCGCTGTTGCTTAATCTTTTTTCGTTGATAAAATTCTTTGTTATCTGTTATAATGAATGTTATAGAATTCCTCTGCAAAATGGAGGAAAAGTATGAATACATTACTAAAAAATCTTACAATCAAAAATAACTTTATGTTTGCAGCAGTGATGTCGGACAAGGAGAACTGCAAAGGTTTTTTGGAACGTGCACTTTCGATGAAAATTGACCATGTGGAAATCAGTACAGAGAAAAATATCGTCTACCATCCGGAGTACAAAGGTGTGCGATTAGACGTTTATGCAAAGGATGAAAAGAATACCCGCTATAATATAGAGATGCAGGTACTAAAGCAGCCTGCATTGGGACGCAGAAGCCGTTATTACCAAAGTCAGATGGATATGGAGCTTTTGGCAAAGGGATGTGAATATGAAGAACTTCCTGACAGCTATGTGATTTTCTTATGTGACTTTGATCCTTTTGGTGAAAGGAAATACCGATATACTTTTCGCACAGCTTGTGAGGAAACTAAAAAAGTATCTTTAAAAGACGGACGCTGTATCATGTTCCTAAATACCTGCGGAGAAGATGAACAAGATGTGCCAAAAGAGCTGGTTTCTTTTCTGAGATTTGTACATGCAGACTTAAAAGAAAGTCAGAAGGATTTTCAAGATGATTATGTAAGACAAGTGCAGAAATCAGTCACCCATATCAAGGGGAGCAGGGAAATGGAGGAGAGATTTATGCTTTTGGAATTATTGATGAAAGATGAACGCAGAGAGGGAAGAAAAGAGGGGAGGAAAGAAGGATTAAAAGCTGCAATAGAGATGCTTCAGATGGTTTTATCCAAATTCGGACAATTACCGGACAGCCTTTTGGAAACATTATATGAACAGGAAGACATAGAAGTAATTAAAAACTGGATGGAGATAGCTTTGAGAGCACAGTCCTTAGACGATTTCATTTCTAAAATGTAGTATCTAAATCATATCTCATGTAAAAATTAAGTCAAAAATACCCGTAAATCTTTTAAATTGAGGTTTACGGGAAGATAAAACATTTCAACGCCATTTCAGGCAAAATTTCAAGAAAAGCAGAGGAATTCTATTATTACATTATTGTAAGAATATTGAAATGCAGTTGTAAGCTATAAGCGGTATAATTGAAAGAAATATAAAAGCTTCAATATTCAATAGAGGGGGTGTTTTTTTGAAAAATGACTATTTATTTTCCATGGCTATTGATGAAATAAGGGGGAGAAAAAGAAGCAGTTTTTTGATTTTCTTTGTATTATTTCTGAGCTTTACCTGTGCCATGATTTCTCTTTCTCTTACAGAAAGTGTGGATAAAACAAATGAAGAATGTAGATATGATACTTATGGTATATGGGAAGGTGCAGTTTTAAATGTAAACGAGAGGGAGCTGAATTTTTTAGGGCAGATACCTTTTATTCAAGAAAGAGGAATGGCGCAATGCTATGGAAAAATTGCGGGAAACAGTGGGATAGGTACAGTGGATGAACACCTTTGGAAGATGGGAAGACTAGGGTTAAATAGCGGAAGACTTCCGAAATCCGGTGATGAAGTTGCAGTAGAAGCAGATGTTCTTAGTGCGCTGGGCTATGATTATGATCTGGGACAAAAGATAGATTTGACAGTTTCTGTACCTGCTCAATATTTAGATGAACAGAAGCAGGAAGAAGATGCTTTTCCTTCTATTCAAGTGACCAAAACTTACACTCTTTGTGGCGTTTTAAAAGAATACACAAACCTTTGGGAAGCAGGGAGAAAAGCGACATTAAACAGTGCAATTCTCACAGAAAAGGGTGCACAGGAGCTTCTTTTGGAGGCAAAAACCAAGCAGGAGGAAATGGTGCCATTACCGCCTGAAAAGAACTGCTTTTTCACTATGAAAAACCATGATACTTCTAAAATTTGTGAGATTAATGAGGGATTGAAACAGGAAGACGCAGAAATTCAACAGGAAGTTCTTATAAACACATACGCATACCCTGATGTACAGCAGATGGAGAAAAAGCAACTGTTTCATTGGGCAATTTTTATAGTGTCACTTGTTGCGATTGTGTGTCTTTATATGTTGCAGGTGCGCAGGCAAGTATATCAGATTGCTCTCTTTCGAAGCATTGGAATTACAAAGAAGCAATTACGAATTTTGATTTTTTTCGAGACAGCTCTGCTTGGCTTTCCGGCAGCAATATTGGGGAGCATTACAGGGGCATTGGGGACATGGTGTTTGGTAAGAGTTTTACTGAGACAGAAAGACGCAGTCTTTGTTTTAGATATACCGGTTGTTTCTCTTGTGTTATTTTTTACTTTGTGGATTATCGCTCTTGCAGGTATGAGGATTTTGGTATTACAAATGGCATTAAAACAGCCTCTTACAGGAAGATTTGAAATTCAGCAGGTAAAAAAGCAGAAGGTAAACAGGATGAAAGGTGTGTTATTGGCAGGATTATCGGTGGCTATGGCAGGTATTGTGATTTTTGTTTGTATGGAAACTTTTCCAATATTTTATAAAAGGGAAATAAACGAAAAGTCACGTTCTTATAGTATCAATGCACTGGAAAATCCATTTGCCTGTATTCCAAAGGAAGAACTTTCTAATATAAAAACAATACCGGGAGTCAGTAAGATAGATGCACGGTTGGCTGAGAATTGCGAATTGCGTTTTGAGGCTATGGAAGAAAATGATTTTTTTCAGGCAGTCAGAGAAAATTCTGAAGATACACAGCCGGTATTACTAAATATGATAGATGGCGCAGGAAATAAAAAAATTATTGATTATCCAAACGGATTAGGGGTATCTATCTATGGGATACCAGAGGAACGAATGGAAACTTTACCGCACGCAGAACAAGTAAACAAAGAAGCTTTTCGTCAAGGGAAACAAGTTATTATTATATTTTCCACAGATGTAGATGGTAATCTTGTGTATGGAGGGAAGTCTTATACAGAAGCAGGAATAAAAGCAGGTGATGAGATTGAGCTGAATTTTTATGGTTTTCCAGTAGGGGAAAGAATAGAAAGAAAGGCGAGTGATGTATCAATAGTCGGAAATATGACAGCAAAAGTAGGAGCTGTTATAAAAGTAAATAGGGAGAAGTCAGCTTATGATCCGTTGTTATTTACAGGAAAACCGTATATGGTGTTATGTTCTTATGAGAGCCTAAAGGAAACCTTGGAAAATGCAAAAGAGGGTTACGAGCTGGGATTTAATAAAACCGGTACGGAATTAGGTTATAATTCTTTAGATATTTATACATCAGAAAGTGCAGGATATTTATCTACGGATTTTATTGTGGCAGATTTATGTGAGCAGTATGAAATGAATTTACGCAATGAGCGTGAAATGATAACGGCGTCTGTACAGGAAGCAGAACGTGAATTTTTCTTGCTGTTTTTTGGAGGAGTGTGCATTATATTGATTTTACTTCTTACAGTTTGTAATATTCTGGCTTTTGATTATGAAAATCAGAAACGTAAAATAGGAGTTTTAAAAGCACTGGGAATGTCAAAAAGACAGCTTCAAAATAGACTAAGAAGAAATTCTTTGAAAACAGCAGTTTTTTCTGTTCTTTGCGGTTGGGGTGTATATGGAGTCTGGATTTTGGGGAATGTGTGGAAACAGCAGAGGTATTTGCAGCAAGAATTTCAGGAAATGCGCAGCTTTTCTCAAGTTTTACAGCAGCAAATAGAAGGAATGAAAATTTTCGGAATAGGAGGATTTGAGGCGTTTTGGATTAGCGCAGCAGCATTTTTAGCAGTATTTTTAATGTTATATTTACCGAAGCGCAGGTTGAAAAACGCAAAGCTTTTTTGATATAATGCTTACAAGAATTTTGATTTACAGAGGTCTAAAATGAAGTTTCATATTTTGATTACAGAAGACGATGAAAATGTTGCAAACGGTTTGTCAGATATTTTGAAAAGCTATGGTTATCAAGTGTCTGTATCAGATAACAGTGCAGATACCATAGAGATTTTAAACAGAGAAAATATTGCTCTTGTAATTTTGGACGTTTGTCTCGGTGAGGATAGTGGATATGATTTATGTAAAAAAATCAGAGAGTTTTCGGATGTTCCTATTCTTTTTCTCACAGGCTGCAGCAGCGAATTAGAGCTTATACGGGGATTTCAGGTTGGGGGAGATGACTATGTTACAAAGCCTTTCCGTATGCAGGAATTGCTGGTGCGTATTCAGGCAATTCTTCGCCGTTCTTCCTTAAATAAGGGGGAATATTATCAAAGCGGAGAGTTGTATTATAATCATTTTACACACCAGATAATAAAAGGAAAAGAAGCGCTTCCCCTTACTTCCGTGGAATTGAAGATTGCCGTGTTGTTATTGAAAAGCTGGCCGAATACCATTACCAGAAAGGACTTGCTTTACCATGTGTGGGATAATGATTTTCAGTTTGTGGAGGAAAATACATTGAATGTAAATGTCAGTCGTTTACGGGATAAACTGGGGACTTTTGAGGAAGCACCCTACATTACAACCATACGTGGGGTGGGTTATCGCTGGGCAGTGTCGGTAAAGAGGTATCAGAAACCATGCTGACAATAGTTTGTTTTATTATAGCGTGTATCAGTACCATTACTGCCATTTTTTTCTTTAGAAAAAGCAGAAAAATGGAAGATAATATTAGACAGGCAGAAGCAGATATCAGCCACTTCCTTTTATATCCTGAAAAGGTAAATAAAAAGTCTTTGGAGGAAGGTGTTTGTTTCAATCTACTCAATCAGGTTCGGGAGCTGGAGGAACAGCTTCTTCATGAAAGATATCAGAAAAAGCAAAAGGAAATCTATACAAACAGTTTTATCGAAAATATGGCACATCAGATGAAAACATCGGTTACAGCCTTACAGATACGTCTTGATTTGGCTGATTTTCATACCAAAACAGAGGAGGAAAAAGCAGCTTTAAAAGAGGGGCAGAAATGTGTTACCCGCCTTACAGAGGAAATTGAAAGGGTTTTAAAATCCAGCCAACTGGCTGCCGGTAAGGTACTTATGGATTATGAGGAGCTGGATTTAGAAAAGCTGATAAGCGCTTGTATTGAGCGACTGGAAGTGATTGCACATAAGAGAAAAGTAAGCTTTGAGATGAAAGGGGAGCTTCCTAAAAAGTATTTTGGAGATGGTTTCTGGCTTATGCAGGCTTTTGAAAATCTTTTAAAAAATGCTGCCGAGCATACCAAAAAGGGCAAAATAGTTTGGGTGAATTTGGAAGAAAAAGAAGGGGATATTAAGGTTTCTATATGTGATGAAGGAGAGGGAATTTCACCGGAAGAAATGCCAATCTTATTCCAGCGTTTTTGCCGTGGAACTTCCAGAAAAGCAGGATATGGTATAGGGCTTAATATGGCACAGGATATTATAAAATCCCATCACGGAAGTATTTCCGTGAAGAATATTCAGGGGAAGGGCGCTTGTTTTCTTGTAAGTCTTCCAATGCTTTATGGCACAGAACCTTACAAAATCGTAAGGGGAAATGAGAGAAAACTGTAAGCTTTTCTTGTTATAATCTTAGTATAGAAGGTAGCAGAGAGGGGCATCGAAGTATGAAAAATGAGTTATTTTCGCTGGCAATACAACGGATAAGAGGAACAAAGAGGAATAGCCTTCTGTTGGGAATTATTCTTCTTTGTTCCTTTGCGTTTACGGTAATCACGCTGGGAATTACAGACAGTCTGAATGAAACAAATGCACAATATAGGCTGGATACCTATGGCTCATGGAAAACCGCAGTTTATAATAGCACGGAAGAGGACAAAGAAATTTTAGAAGAAAATCCTCTTTCAAAGCAAGTAGGAACATTGCTATCCTATGGTAATATCGGAGGTTCAGATACCATTGGAACACCGGATGATGCTCTCATCGAGATGGGAAATCTGGAGCTTTTGGAAGGACGTTTTCCTGAAAAATCAGGAGAAATCGCTATGGAAGCCAGTCTGCTAAGTGCGCTAGGTTACGATTACGAGCTTAATCAAAAAATCGTAGTTAATTTCCAGAAGGATGTGGAAACATGGGTGGAGGCAGAGTTTACTCTTTGCGGTGTATTGAAACAATATTCTCATTTATGGAACTGTGAGGAAAACATCAGTCTTCCTGCCGCCTTTATTGTAAAAGAGGATGGGGAGAAACTACAGCCATTTCCTGCTTATCATTACTTTTTCACTTCTGAAGAAGAACAGGAGACTTTAACAGGTAGTATTCGGAGCACATTGGGGAAGAAAGAGAATGAAAATTTAAAGATTGTGGGTAACACATTTGCATATAATTCTTTATCAGAGAAAGCAGATTATTACCTTTATCTGGTATTGATTTTGCTTACTACGGTATTGGCAGTTGCTTGCGTTTATTTTGTGCAGATGCAGGAGCAGCTTCGTTCCATTGCCTTGTTTCGCAGTATCGGAGGCACAAAAAAGCAACTGATTGGACTTTTATTTTATGAAACAATGTGTATGGTTGTACCCTGCATTTGCTTAGGAACGATAATTGGAAGCGCAGGCTTGTGGGGGATTTTTAAGGTATTTATCAATGTAAGTTTTACGGATTTCCGAATTTCTATTCCGATTTTCGGATTTTTGGTTGTAACACTTTTATGGCTTGGATCTATCTTTTGCTGGTGCTTTATCTAGCTATGAAGCAGCCGTTAACGGGAAAAATTACCATGTCCGGAAAGATGGGAAAGCGTTACAGAAGTATAAAAAAAGCTTCTCTTACTTTGCTGGCAGGAATGTTTTCCACAGTAATGTTATTTGTAATGATGGAGAGTATACCGGAGTTTTTTGAAAAGAGATGGGCAGAAAAGGAAAGCTCTTACAGGATAGATGCGGCAGAAAAAACAATCAGTGAAGAAGAAGTAAAAGTGTTGGAAGAACTGCCGGGAAAAACCAAAGTTTTGCCCCATGGGGAAATGGTAGGAGAGTTGAGCTTTGACAATATGAAAAAAGTGCCTTTAGCATCAGCTTGTAAAGAAAATAAGAACAAAAATCAGCCTATTTTTATGGAACAGCAGAATGCAGACGGCACAATGGAATATATATGTTTTCCGCAGGGAATTGGCGTTCGTGTAATTGGTATTCAAAAGGAGTACTGGAAGGATTATTTTGATACAGACATTTCCGGATTTGACGAGAAAGCTTTTGAAGAAGGAAAAACAGCATTAGTTACTTTTGTTACAGAAGATGATGGAAAAATTACTTTTGACGGTACGGTGTATGAAGATACCGGTTTAGAAAAAGGAGATATCATAAACTTACGATTTTATGATAGAAACTCAGAGGATTTTCAAAATCCAAGTCTTGCATCGGAACATTCTTTGAAGCTTGCCGCACAGCCTGTGAAACGGAAACTTCGAGAAGGGGCAGGGAAAGGATATATCGGAAGCTACGGAGCTCATTATAATATTTTAGTATCAGTTAATTTCATGCAGAAAGTGCTTGATGAAAGTAAAGATGCAGAAGTCAGCAGTCATTATACAGGAGGCAATATATACGGTGACAGTAATGCAGAGATTTATACATCTGTAAATGCAAAATATCTTTCAACAGATTATCTGGTTGCTCAGACTGCCAAATCCTATGGTACAACCTTGGATAATAATCGAGAAGAAGTGTCTGCACAGGTTCTTTCGCATTTGCAGAATTTGCTTCTTATTTGTGTCTGCGGAGGATGTATTGGACTTACGCTGTTCTTACTTTTATGGAATTTGATTACACTTGCAGCCAGATACGAATGTAGAAAGTATGGAATTTTGCAGGCAATCGGTATGTCAAACAAACAAATGTACATTGAAATTTTGAAAAAGGGAGCGCTTACAGGTGTTTCTTCTCTATTCTTAGCATTTTTCTTTTACGGCGTCTATTTTGTAATCAGAGAATGGCTGAAAGTGAGATATGTCATAGAAAATTTTGGAGATAATTATACGTTGAAAGAGGGAATACAGAGCACCTATTATTATTTAGAAATGTGCGGAGTCAGTCTTGAAGTATTTATTTTATTCATAGTTGCGATTTTGATTTTTTTCTTAATCCTGTTCTATTGGTGCAATCGAATTTTGACAAAAACAACATTGATGGAAAAGTTAAAACAATAAGGAAAAGGGGGAATTTTTTATGGGAACTATTTTATCTGCAAAAAATATTTATAAAACATATAAGACATCTTCCGGTGATGTACCTGCACTTCGAGGTGTAAGTCTGGAGGTGGAGAAGGGAATGTTCTATGCCATTATAGGAAAAAGCGGTTCAGGAAAATCTACACTTTTGCACACATTAAGCGGACTTGACCGTCCCACAAAGGGTGAAGTATTTATAAACGGAGAAAATCTTTATCAGTATTCAGATGAGAAAATGGCGGTATTTCGCAGAAGGTATATGGGCTTTGTGTTTCAGCAGTTTAACTTATTGGACGAATTTAATGTATTAAATAATATCTGTATGCCTTTGAAGTTAGACCAGAGAAAAGTAGATAAGCAATTTTTGGAGGAAGTGACAGGACTTTTAAGACTTGAGGATAAATTGAAGAAATATCCATGTGAGCTTTCCGGTGGAGAACAACAAAGAGCAGCCATTGCCCGCTGTCTGTTGGCGAGACCGCAGATTATTTTTGCAGATGAACCTACGGGAAATTTGGATAAAAAGACAGGGGAAGATACGCTGGATTTATTGCAGCAGTGTTCGGAGCAGTTTGGACAGACTTTAATTGTAGTGACACATGATTTGGAAATTGCAAGACAGGCAGATGTAATCGTGCATATTGAGGATGGAAAAATAATTTTATAATTTGAGTTATTGATAAAATTCTTCGCCGTCTGTTATAATGGATGTTATAGAATTCCTCTGTAAAGTGGAGGAAGAACATGAATACATTATTAAAAAATCTTACAATCAAAAATAACTTTATGTTTGCAGCAGTGATGTCGGACGAAGAAAACTGCAAAGGTTTTTTGGAACGTGCGCTTTCTATGAAAATTGACCATGTAGAAATCAGTACAGAGAAAAATATTGTCTATCATCCGGAGTATAAAGGTGTGCGGTTAGACGTCTATGCGAAAGATGAAAATAATACCCGCTATAATATAGAAATGCAGGTGTTAAAGCAGTCTGCTTTGGGGCGGAGAAGTCGCTATTATCAAAGCCAGATGGATATGGAACTTTTGGCAAAGGGATGTGAATACGCAGAGCTTCCTGATAGTTATGTGATTTTCTTATGTGACTTTGATCCTTTCGGGGAAGGGAAATATCGCTATACTTTTTGGACAACTTGTGAGGAGACAGAGAAAGTTTCTCTAAAAGACGGGCGCTGTATTATGTTCCTAAATACTCATGGAAAAAATCCGGAAGACGTACCAAAAGAATTGGTTTCTTTTCTGAAATTTGTGCATGCAGACTTAAAAGAAAGTCAGAAGGACTTTCAGGACGATTATGTAAGACAAGTGCAGAAATCAGTTATCCATATCAAGGAAAACAGGGAAATGGAGGAGAGGTTTATGCTTTTGGAATTATTGCTGCAAGATGAACGCAGAGAAGGGAGAAAAGAAGGAAGAGAAGAAGGTCGTAAGGAAGGCAGAAAAGCCGGAGAATTAGAAGGAGCACAAGAAATGCTCCAGATGGCATTAAACAGATTTGGAGAATTGTCGGAAAATCTTCTGAAAACCCTGCATCAACAGCAGGATATAGAAGTAATCAGAAAGTGGATGGAAACAGCGTTACAGGCAGAGTCACTGGATGATTTCATTTCTAAAATGTAATATCTAAATCATATCTAATTCAAAAATTAAGTCAAAATACCCGTAAATCTCATAAATTGAGGTTTACGGGCAAATAAAAACATTTCAACGCCATTTCAGGCATAATTCAAAAAAGCAGAGGAATTCTATTATTACAATACAATATAATATAATATAAGTATTTCATTAAAACACTTGACGAATGTAAAAGAAATGCTTATTATAGATTTTAAGAAAAAGAGTAAAATTCGTTGATGGGAATAAGTAGCCCTTGGTGGAATTTACAGAGAGGCAGCGGTTGGTGGAAGCTGTCAAGGAAACCAAAAGGTGAAATCATCCCGGAGAAGTAAGCTGAAATAAGTAGGTACGCCGGAGTAGAGCCACGTTATAGGTGATACACATTAAATTGATGTGTGAATGAGCCCACGTATTTGTGGGGAATTAAGGTGGTACCACGACGAGAGTTGTCCTTTTGATAGGGCAACTCTTTTTTATTCTATAGGAAGCTGTGGCCTATGGAATAAAAAAAGCTCACATAAGAGATGTATTTACTCTTAAATACTAAGGAGGATTTGTAATGAAACTAGGAAAGAAAAAGATGTTGCTGGTAAGTTTTATGTTGTTTTCTCTGTTCTTTGGTGCAGGAAATCTGATTTTTCCACCTTTTTTAGGACAGAATGCAGGAGAGAAGATGCCACTTGCTATTTTAGGATTTTTGATTACAGCAGTAGCATTGCCAGTATTAGGGGTTATTGTTGTTGCACGTTTTGATGGACTGGATAAACTTTCTCAGAAAGTAGGAACTCGTTTTTCTATGATTTTTACTATTTTAATTTATTTGTCCATAGGACCGGGGTTGGGAATTCCTCGTGCCGCTTCTGTACCTTTTGAGATGGCAGTAGCTCCTTATCTTCCAAAAGAAGCATCGGTTACTATTTGCATGGTGATTTTTTCATTGGTATTTTTTGTTTTGGCAGCATGGCTGGCTATGACACCGAATAAATTAGTGGAACGTATTGGAAAGTTTTTGACACCTACATTATTGTTACTTTTAGTATTTGTATTTATAAATTATGTATTTCGAGGAGAAGTGAATATAGCAGCAGCACAGGAAGCTTATGCCGGAAATCCTCTGGCAAAGGGCTTTTTAGAAGGTTATCAGACCATGGATACGATTGCCGCATTAAACTTTGGATTGGTGATTGCGACAACGATTACAAGTCTTGGAATTGAGAGTAAAAAGCGTGTTATGAGCTATACCGTTCGTGCCGGTATTTTTGCCGGAACGATTTTGTCACTGGTATATTTAATGCTTTCTTATATGGGAATGGGAAGCTCTAACGTATTTCCTATTCAGGAAAATGGTGCTTGGACTCTTCGTTGCATTGTAAAACAGTTGTTTGGAGGTCCGGGAGCAGTGCTTCTGGCAGCGATTTTTACGCTGGCATGTCTGACAACCTGTGTGGGACTGATTACTTCTATTTCCCAGTATTTTTCCACACTTACAAAGAAGATTTCTTATACACAGTGGGTATTTTTAATTTCCGGTTTTTCATTCCTTGTATGTAATCAGGGACTGAATACAATTTTGGGAATATCAATTCCAATTTTGAATGCAATTTATCCAATTTCTATTATGTTAATTGTTTTGGGAATTTGTGAGAAATGGATTAAAAATAATCCATATATTTATCCGGGCACTATTGCAGCAGTAGGATGTATCAGTATCATTTATGTTTTAGATAAAGAATTAAAAATTCCGCTTGGATTTTTAAGTGACTGGTGTCATGCACTGCCGCTGTATTCTATGGGTCTTGGCTGGGTTGTGATTGCAATCGCAGCAGTGGCACTTACCAGTGTGTTGTATGCTTTTAAGAAACGTTAAACTCTGAATTGTTTGAAAATCCCTTTTATGGACTCATAAAGGGGATTTTTTATTTCTTCTAAAGATACCGGTTGATTAAAAACAATCGTGTTGTAACTGGTACCGCTTACCAATTCTAAAATCATGTACATCATAACCTCTGGTGTGCGATAGGTATAGGTGGATTTTTCCAGTAGATTTTCATATATAGTATAAATAGGCGGAATATCTTTGCCCGGTGCAAAAAACAAAGAATTTTTAAAAAATCCCCAACTTAAATGTTTTGATAATAATTTTACAAGGTTATGATTTGCTGCCAGCTGGTCTAAAATATTATCAATAATAAAGAGTACTTGTTCTTCAAAGTCTGTAATACTTTCATGCTTCAGAAGGTCATTATAGGCAATTTGAAATACCTGACTGGCCTTATGGCTAATTAAATGATTGCGGATATCGTATTTATCCTTAAAATAAAGGTAAAAAGTACCTTTTGCCACACCTGCCTGATTTACGATATCCGAGATAGAAGTTTTGTTAAAACCATTGTTAATAAATAAAGAGAAAGCGGACTCTAAAAGGGAGTCCCTTTTTTGTTGCTTGTTGTTATCAATTTTACTCATTTCTCCAACCCTCTTTTTCCAAAAAACTTAAAGTTCTTGCTCAATTATAGAAATGAAACGGCCAAAAAGTCAAATGAAAAAACAGCTGTAATAAATTTTCCACATTTTGCATAAAAATAAAAATGACTTTTAGTCATAAATTATATAAAACATATATTGACTATTAGTCAGTTTTGGGGTATAACAATAAATGACCAATAGTCATAAAGGGAGGAAAGATCATGCTAAAGTTGGGAAGAAAAATTGTTAAGTTTCGTATTCCAATTTTTATTTTAAGTCTTTTGCTGTTAATTCCATCAGCAATTGGTTATTTGAATACGAGAGTAAACTATGATGTACTGTATTATTTGCCAGATGATATTGAAACTATGAAAGGGCAGGATATTCTGGTAGATGAATTTGGTACAGGAGCGTATTCCATGTTTGTCTGTGAAGGCATGGAAAACAAAGATGTAGCTGCCTTAAAGACGAAAATTGAGAAGGTAGATCATGTTGCTAAAGTAGTTTGGTATGACAGCTTGTCAGACATCAGTATTCCGGTAGAGATGTTACCGGAAAAAATTAAAAAAGTTTTATTTGCAGATGACTCGACGATGATGTTTATTATTTTTGATACAACAACATCTGCAGATGAAACAATGGATGCAATCGGAGATATTCGTAAGTTGGCAGGAAAACAATGCTTTGTCAGTGGTATGTCAGCAATTGTTACAGATACAAAAAATCTGGCAGAGTCAGAGGTTACGGTTTACGTATTGATCGCTGTTGTATTGTCCTGTATTGTTCTGGCACTTACCATGGAATCTTATTTAATCCCGTTTTTATTTCTGGCGAGTATCGGAATTGCCATAGCCTATAATATGGGAACGAATGTATTCCAAGGAGAGATTTCTTATATTACAAAAGCTTTGAGTGCAGTACTTCAGCTGGGTGTTACTATGGATTATTCCATTTTCCTGTGGCATAGCTATCAGGAACAGAGAGCACGATTTGGTGATAATCATAAAGAAGCCATGGCGCAGGCCATTGCAGCTACCATTAAATCTGTTGTAGGAAGTTCTATTACTACAATTGCCGGATTTATTGCTCTTTGTTTCATGAGCTTTACATTGGGTATGGATTTAGGAGTTGTTATGGCAAAAGGTGTTATCTTTGGAGTAATCTGTTGTGTAACAGTATTGCCTTCCATGATTATGATTTTTGATAGAGCATTGGAAAAGACAAAACATCGCCAGCTGATACCGGATTTTCCAAAAGTGCCGGAATTTCTGGTGAAACATCATAAGGCTCTTGTATTTTTATGTGTAGCGTTGTTTATTCCATTTGCATATTTTCAGGCAAATACAAAAGTTTATTATAATCTGGATTCCAGTTTGCCAAAGGAATTAGAGTCTATTCAGGCAAATGAAAAGCTTCAGAAAGATTATAATATGGGCGCAGCCCACATGATTTTGCTGGATAATAAAATTTCAGAAAAAGACACCTATAAAATGATTGATGAAATGAAAAAGGTTAAAGGTGTAAAAGAGGTATTAGGACTGGAAACAATTATTGGTCCGTCTTTCCCGGAAAGTATGATTCCTGATGATATAAAAGAAATTTTGAAAAGTGATAATTACGAATTGATGTTAATTACAAATCAGTATCAGACAGCATCAGATGAAGTAAATAAGCAGATTGATGAATTAAATAAAATTCTGAAAAAGTATGACCCGGCAGGAATGCTGGTAGGTGAAGCACCATGTACTAAGGATTTAATTGAGATTACAGACCATGACTTTAAGGTTGTAAGTGCAGTTTCAATTTTGGCAGTTTTTTTAATTATTTTGTTTGTATTTAAATCTATTTCATTGCCGATTATTTTGGTTTTGGTAATTGAAGGTGCAATTTTTATTAACATGGGTATTCCGTACCTGACAGGAACAGAGTTGCCTTTTATAGCATCGATTGTAATTGGGACAATTCAGTTAGGAGCAACGGTTGATTATGCTATTTTGATGACCAGCAGATATGAGCAGGAACGATGTTTCGGACATGATAAAAAAACATCCATTAGTATTGCACTGGGAAGCAGTATCAGACCGGTTATGGTATCTGCATTCAGTTTCTTCGCAGCTACTTTTGGAGTTGGACTTTATTCTAAGATTGATATGATTAGTTCCTTGTGCCTGCTTATGGCAAGGGGTGCGTTAATCAGTATGGCGTCTGTTCTCTTGTTCTTACCGGCAATGTACTGGATTTTTGATGGAGTTATATGTAAAACAAGTAAAAATTTTAGATTAAGAAAACAGAAATAGGAGGTTTTTTAATATGAAGAAAAAAAATGTTCAGGCTATGTTGACAGGTATGGCAGTCATGATGTCCGTAATGCTCCCTACAACTTCTGTATTGGCAGCAGTTCCGGAGAAAGAGCAGACCGTATATGTAAATGCAGATGAAAATGGAAAATCTGAAAATGTGATTGTAAGTAACTGGTTAAAAAATATAGATGGCGATACACAGCTTATAGATAAAAGTGAATTAAATAATATTCAAAATGTAAAAGGTGATGAAGGATTTAAACAGGGAAGCGACAGCAGTCTTACATGGGATGCTAATGGAAAAGATATTTATTATCAAGGAGAAACAACAAAGGAACTTCCTGTAGGTGTAAATCTTACTTATTATTTAGATGGAAAGGAAATTCAACCTTCTGATTTGGCTGGGAAAAGTGGAAAAGTGAAAATTCGTATTGATTATGAAAATAAACAACAGGAAACAGCAGAAGTAAACGGCAATGAAGAAGAAATTTATACACCTTTTATGATGATGACAGCTATGATTTTACCAACAGATGTGTTTACCAACATAGAAATTGAAAATGGTAAGGTGTTATCAGACGGTAACAATACTATTGCTGTGGGGTTTGGTTTTCCGGGACTTTCTGACAGTTTGCAGCTTTCTGAAACAGAGGAATTAAAAGATTTGGAAATTCCGGATTTTGTGGAAATCACAGCAGATGTAAAAGATTTTGAGTTGTCTATGACAGCAACAGTGGCAACTACAGGACTTTTAGATGAATTAAATCTGGGTGAAATAGACAGCGCAGATGAATTAAAGGAAAATATGAATAAGCTTACAGAGTCTTCTACAGCATTAGTGAAAGGAAGCAAAGAATTACAAGACGGTATTTCAAAATTGAATTCTTCTGCAGATACTTTTGTAAATGGACTAAATAGTGCTGATAACGGTGCCGGACAGTTAAAAAACGGTATTGATAAGATGAACAGCAGTAAAGGTGAGTTATTAAGCGGAATTTCTCGTCTGACACAGGGTATGGAAGCTCTGGAAAATGGCGCATCTCAGTTACAGACAGGTGTAGGTTCTTATACAGCAGGTTCTGCGAAATTAGGAGAAGGTATTGCTAAAACAGCAGAAGGAGCATCTACTTTAAAAGGTGGCATTGATACTCTGAATGAGAAGAAAGAAGCACTGGTTCAGGGAATTGGAAATTTAAGTACAGGAAGTAAAGATTTGAAAGATGGTGCACAGACATTAAAAGAGGGTGTTAGTGCATATACAGCAGGTGTTGATAAGGTAGATAAAGGTCTGGGGTTGCTGAACAGCCAGATACAGGGAGCACTTGGTCAGACAGAACAGCTTCCGGAAGCAATAAAAGGAATTACAGAAGGCTCAAAAGCTTTAATTAACGGAGCAGGACAGTTACAGGAGGGTGCGAAACAGGCTGAAGCTGCTGCGGGGAATATGGAAGCCAGCGTAGGAGCACTTGCACAGGCAGCAGGTGGAGTAGCCCAAGGTGCAGGAGGTGCAGCCGGAATTATTGAAAATTATATTGGAAGTTTAAATGATAACGGTTCAGCAGTAGCCACAGAGCAGGCGAAAACAGCCATTGCAAAAGAAAATGCAGCAGTGAATGCACAGGCAAACGCACAGCAGCGTACCAATGTAGCGGCTGCACTTTCAGCCGCAGGCTTAACAGAAGAACAGCAACAGGCAGTTTTGTCAAATCTGGGTAATATTTCGGTAGGTGTTCAAACTTCTGCTAACATTGAGGTTCCAGGAAATACAGAGGAAGTTGCTCAGTTGAAGAATATTCAGGCACAGATGTCAGCAGTACAGCAGCAAATTGCAGGTACAGATTTTGGAGCAGTTCAGGAGCAGATTGGACAGTTAAAGACAGGAGCTCAAACAGCAGCAGCAGGAGCAGAGGAATTGACAAAGGGTGTAACAGCTTTTGGGGAAGCTGTAAAGCCTCTGGGCGGATTTTCTACAATGGCATCTACTTTGAAAGATGCAGTAGCTGCATTAAAAGCAGGAAGTGGGGAATTATGTAAACAGAATACTGCATTAAATGAAGGAGCAGCACAAGTTGCTGTAGGCTCTCAGAAATTACAGGGAGGACTGGAAGCATTATCAGATGGAGCAACACAGTTAAGTACAGGTATAGAACAGCTTACACAGGGAGCAGCCAGTCTGGCAGATGGAACAGCACAGCTTCAGAGCGGTTCACAGGAATTAAATCAAAATAATGAACAGTTAAATGAAGGAGCAGCACAGGTTACAGCAGGCAGTCAGGAACTTTTAAAAGGTGGTAATACTTTAAATCAGGGAGCAGGTGTATTAAGCAATGGTATTGCACAGCTTGCATCAGGAGCTTCTTCCTTAAAGGATGGAACTTCTAAGCTTGCATCAGGAGGAAAAGAATTAAAATCCGGTGTAACACAGCTTCAGGATGGCTCAGTAAAACTGGCAGATGGAATGGCAGAATTTGATAAAGAAGGTATTCAGAAATTAAGTGATGTTTTAAACGGAGAGTTGCAAACTGTTTTAGACCGTTTGAAAGCCGTGGAGGATGCTGATAAAGCTTATACAGCATTTGACGGAGCAAGTCAGGACATGAACGGAAAAGTAAAATTTATTATTGAAACAGCAGGAATTGAAAAAGAATAAAAACTTTAGAATTAATTTATGCTTTGTTTCTTGTATAAGAATAGGTGTGGGGAATATACTGTTAGTACTGATTTTATAGGAGATGAAAAAAATGTATATTGATTATACGTATATTGCGTATGTTCTACCCGCAGTGCTTTTTGCCATGTGGGCAAGTTCTAAAGTGAACAGTACCTTCCGGAAATATTCCTCACAGTATTCCCTGCGGAATATGACAGGACGGGATGCAGCCAGAGCAGTATTGGATGCACATGGCTTGTAT
>ENA-ORUU01000817-ORUU01000817.1-human-gut-metagenome-genome-assembly--contig:-NODE-817-length-21101-cov-40.5719_pt1 | contig 21101 bp, 6 predicted proteins | sample MGYA00242085_ERZ509221 | MGnify/ENA primary metagenome ERZ509221 (study PRJEB26280, sample SAMEA2338809) | human gut metagenome | biome: human gut; feature: human-associated habitat; material: faeces... | reverse complement strand
TTTGTTGCTCAGGCACTTATAAATAATGTTAAACTATAGTGTTGCGGAATTAAGGATAGATAAAAAATAACGTCGATTCCCGACCGTTTGCAGCGATCGACTATGGGAAAAGCAAATTCATACGGGAATGAAAAGAGCCGCTGTGGCATGCGGCTCTTTTCATTATAATTTCTTTTTGGATGTTGTAGGATTATTGTCCGTGCGGGGCGGAACGCTGCCGATGACGATACGTCCGCCGGAGGCATCGGCGATCTGCCGCAGGCGTGCGGGAATATGCCGTTGCAGGTCATCGGCGACAGGTGTTTCCCGTCGCGCGTCCTTCTCCTGCTGCTGTTCCTGCTGCTCTCCGGCCTCTTCGCCGTCACGGTCGCTACCTACGGGTTTGAGCGCGAGTTGTATCTGCCGGTCGAGCTGTTCCATCTCCTTTTTCAAAGCCGCGAGGTCGGCTTCTTTGCGCCATGTGCCCTCGATGATCTGCCGGAGCTGGGGCACGTCCTTTTCCAGCAAGATGCGCTCCTTGCGGAATTTCTCCAGCGTCGGTTCGATCGTGCCCAGCGCGTGCAGGGGGTTGAGCGCCGCCGTGCGCGGGTCTCCGGCCAGATTGCCGTAGTTGTACTGGTAGAGGTATTCTCCCTCTCCCCGCACGTAAAAGCGGTTGCGAATGGACTCGAACCCCTCCTTCATGCTCTTTTCGCTCTTGACGATGATCTCGAACCCGTAGATGGAGCCTATACGCTTCTCCCCGCTTCCCGTATCGACGGTTTTTGCGATATGGTTCAGTTGTTTGCCGATGAACTGCGGGTCGTTGCTCTCCACCCCGTCCAGCGTGATACGGTTGCGGTACGAACCGTCCTCGTTGAGTTCCGCACGGCTTCTGAAGGCTTCGAGGTCTTTTTCGATGCGCCCGATCTTGTCGTCGAGTTTTTCGATCTCCCCGAGCGTATGTTCCAACTGGCTGCGGCTCGACGACTTACCGCGGATGAACGCCTGACGCTCGCTCTCCAGCCCCGCGATCTTCTTTTCGAGGCGCGCCTTTTCCAGCAGGTCGGTGTTGCCCGACAGCACGGCCACATATTCCGAGAAGTTCATGCCGCTGCCTTCGTCCATACCGCCCTCGTCGATGGTACGCACTCCCAGATTATTGTGTTTGAGCTGGCGGATGAAGAGCTGCTTGTTGTGCAGCAGCCCGAACTTGTAGGCGTCGAGCGACTTTTCGACGGCGTAGATGATAACATCCACCGTGTTGTCGGCGTAGAGCTTGGCCACTTCGTTGCCTTTGCGGATGCCGCGCCCTTCGCGCTGCTCCAAGTCGCTGGGCCGCCACGGACTGTCGAGGTGGTGGATTGCCACGCACCGCCTCTGGGCGTTCACGCCCGTACCCAGCATATCGGTCGAGCCGAACAATACGCGGATGCGTCCGGTGTTCATCTCTTCGATCATCTTCTTGCGTTTGCCCTCGCTGCCGGCTGCCTCTTGTATGAAACGAACCTCGGAAGCCGGAATACCGTGGTCTTCGACCAGCTTGCGCTTGATCTCGGCGTACACGTTCCACTCGTCTCCCGGCTTCCATGTTCCCAGATCGGAGAAGACGAACTGCGTACCCTTATGCTGGTCGTACTTACGGTAATAGTGCGCGATCTGCGCGGCGCAGTGGTTCGCCTTGTTGTCCGCATGATCGCCGTACAGCTCCGGGTCGATCATACGCATATCGAGCGACATTTTACGGGCGTAGTCCGTAGCGATGAGCATTTTGGCCTTCTCCTCGCTTTCCGTGAGGGGTGCCCGTCCCAACACCGTGGCGTCGCCCGTCTTGGCGAAATGCACCAGCTTGTCGATAAACGCCTGCTGGTCGGGCGTGGGCGGGATGTTATGCAGTATCTCGTTTTTGTGCGGTCGGTCGATACCGATGTCCTCGGCCGTGCGGAAATCCGTAATTTCCGAATAAAAAGCCGCCAGCTCCGGAACCTTGATGAAATAGCGGAACCGTTCCTTCTGCACGATCTGGTTGGTGACCGAAAATTCGTAATCGACGCTCTTTTTGGCGAATACGGCGGCCCATGCGTCGAAGGTGCGGATGTTCTGCCGGTCGAGTGCTTTCGGACGCAGGTATTTGAACAGCAGATACAACTCCGTGAGGGAGTTGGAAATGGTCGTCCCCGACAGAAATGTCGCCCCCAGATCGCGCCCCGTGCGTTCCTGTATGGTTCTGAGAGCAAAGAGCATGTTAAGCGCCCGCTGGCTCCCGTCGGGGTTGCCGAGGCCCGCCACGCGGTCGTGCCGCGTGTTGAACATCAGATTCTTGAATTTGTGCGATTCATCTACGTAGAGGTGGTCGATACCCATACGGCGGAAGTCCACCGCATCGTCCCTGCGATGGTCGAGGGCGTACTGCGCCTTTTGCAGTTTGGCCTCCAGATTGTGCTGGCGCTTGATGCAGCCGGTCAGCATACGTTTCGACACGTTTTTACCTTGTGCCTTGAGCAGCATGAGGTTCTGCATCACGCTGTCGAGTTCCGCCCGCAAAATCTCCTGCTGGATTTCTGGCGACTGCGGGATCATGCCGAACTGCTCGTGCGAGAGGATCACCGCATCCCAATCGTTGTTCTTGATCTGCCGGAATATCTGTTCGCGCTTCTTCGGCGTGAAATCCTCACGGCCCGGATAGAGCACGCGAGCCATCGGGTACGCTGTGCAGAACGTCTTGGCTATCTCGTGGATATTGGCCTTCAATCCCGTAATCATCGGTTTGTTCACCAGTCCGATGCGTTTTTTCTCGTAGGTTCCGCAGCACATGATCAGGGTCTTGCCGCCGCCGACCTCATGATCCACGATGCCGCCGCCCAGCAGAATATCCATCCAAATAGCGTCTTTCTGGCTCGGATAGAGGTCTTCGATACCTAACGCCTTGCGGTCGAGGCCGGGAAAGGTCAGGTGCGAGCCGTCGTACTTCGGACGCACGAAACAGTTGAACTTGCGGTTATACATGTCGGCCAGACGCTCCTTGAAGTCGGCGGACTGGTCGCACAGCCAGTCCGTGAAACCGCTGCGGATCTCGTCGATTTTGGTGTTGGCCTGCTGTATCTTCTCCCCGTCGCGTACCTTCACCTCTTTCCACTCGCCGTCAATCAGTTTGCGGGCTTTTTTGGTGATGTCCGGAATCGTGTTGTGCAGGGCGTGTTTCATTAGATGCAGTCCGGTATAACGGCGGAACTCTCCATGGACGGCATACTGGTTTTGTATCTTGATATTGTACTCGTCCTTGGCCGTAATGCCGAACTCGTCGAGATCGGCGAGGTAACCGATCTTGACCTCCGTTTCGAAGAGCCACGAGGCGTAACTGTCATAGATGCCCGTAGGTATCCACCGCTCGCCGAAGTTGAAGTCCAGATCCTCGAATGCGATCGGTTTGGGTGTGGCCTCGCGCAGCGCTGCGAGGGTTTCCCGTGCGCCTTCGTGATCCGGATTCTCGTCGAGGAAGCGCTGCACGCGGTCGGCCTTCTCGATGACGTTGCCTGCGATGACACGTTCGGCGATTTCGTACTTCCCGCTGTCGGGGTTGAAATAGATACGCCCTTTGAGCTGTTCCAGCACCTCCGCTTCGCTCGCCCCGGTAAGTTCCGATATATACTCGATATTGATGTCCGCATAACGGTTCATGCTGGCTGCCAATGCCGTATGCACATCGTCCGTCTTTTCGATCTCCGCCGGATTGAAAGCGACGGGATGGTCGAAGATGTCGGCCTTGTTCACGATACCGTCGGTGTAACGTTCCAGCGAGAGTATCTCGTCGGCTCCCGAATCCATCCGTATCTGGTCGATATTCTGCGGTTCGTTCAGCCAGCCGAACCGCTCCACGAAGTTGTCGTAAAGGCTGTTCAGCATTACGCGCAACGCGGGGTGCGGAGCCTGCGTATCGGCCTCCACGTTGTAGAGGTGATGATAAGTGTCCCGCACCTCGATATAAAGCGACATTTTCACCCGCTGTTCTTCGGGCAGGTCGAGCGGATGGAACATCGGGCGCAGGGTTTTCAGGTCGCTCAGGTATCCTACACGGTTCTCCTTATCCACAATGAGCGTCCCGTCGCGGTAATGTTCCGGCCGTTCTCCCTTAAAAGGCCGGGGCGAGAGCGGGTCTTCGGCCGCCTCGTCGCCGTGTGTCGCAGTGCGCGGCGCAACGGCTTCGGCCCGTTCTCCGGAAACGCTCGCGGACGGGACGCCCTGCCGTACTGCGCTGCCTGCGGGTACCGGATTGTCCGCAGCGGCCCCTGTGACGGCAGCGGCATCCGGCTCGGGATGCGGAGAGCCGGTCGCAGCGAACGGATCGGCCTGTGGCGACAATGCGTCCGATAGCTGTGCCCTGTCTCCGGATTTGCCGTCCGCAGCACTGTCGGGAACTTTGCGAGACGGTTCCGGCCGCTCCCTTCCGTATTCCGTTCGGGTCGCGGCCTGCGGCTGCCCGGCTACGCCGGATTGCCCTGCCGCAGGCTTTGCCGTATCCGGCCTGTTTTCGGTTATCGTCCTCGGATGATTTTCAGCAGACGTGCCTGTGAAGTGTTCCGCCGTAACGGCGGTCGATACCTCTGCCGGCTGTCGTTCCTCTTGATGCGGCCGGTTCAGCATCAGCCTCTCCCGCCAATCCATGGGACGTTCCTCCTCCTGTACGGGCTTGGACGCCTTCTGGGAAGAAGTCGCCGATCCCTGTTGTGCAGGCCAGTGTTGTACCTGCGGCATCCCCGCTGCCTGCCGTTTGCCTTTCGGTTTCGGCCCCCGTTTTTTTGGGCGATTCACCTGACTGCGTTCTTCGGCCGAGAACCCGAACAGGTCGTAGAGCGTAAGCACCGGTTCCTGCTGTACGTTCAGCATCGGCTCCGGTGCGGTCTGCGTATCGAAAGCATCGAACAGCGATCCTGCGAACCCATCCTGCGAGGGCTGTCCGGCCGCTCGTGTCTGCGTTGCCGTTGCAGCGGGTTCCGCAACCGTCTCTTCCAGCCCGTCGTCGGCCGGGCGCACCGTGCTATCGGCAGACCGTTCCGTTTCCTGCATGGACTGAGGCTCTTGCGCCGAGGCAGGAACGTGTGCAGGTGCCCGCCGTGCAGCGGGTTCCATAACCGCAGGTTCGGATATTTCCGGCCGGACACCCTGTACGACGGGTTCCCGACGCATCTCCGATGTATCGGCCTGCTCCTTCTCCGGAGCTGCGGCCGCGACCGTTTGTACGGCGGGTTCGGCGTATCCGTACATTTCCGGCGAGGGCGGGTAGTCTTCCATAAACCGCCTCTCCCGCTCCTCTTGCCACGCGCCGAACTCCGCCCAATCCTGCCCGGCAGGCTGCCATGCTTCCTGCGTAGGCAGAGGGGGCAGGGATTCGTTCGGCATGGCGGCACCCTCGGCCTGTACGGTCGCTTCGTCCCGTATTTCCTCCGCTTCGGCATCCTCTATGGGGATCATCTCTCCCGTTTCGGGGTCGAGCCGGTAGCCGTCGGAGGCGGCCTGCGTAACGGCATACCGTTCTTCCATCCACCGGTTAAGGTCGCGCCACTCCTCCTCGGTAGGGTGCCAGAACGGCCCCGGCTGCTCATCGAAAGGTGCGGGTTCCTGCATCCGGCCGGCCTGATACCGTTCCGCTTTCTGCCGCAGGTCGGAAAGCACTTCCTGCAGTACCTCTCCGGCTCGGCGCGGGCCGCCGCGCCGAGCTGTTTCGGGAAGAGGAACGGAGGTTGCCGGCTGCCGGAATTCTGCGGTTTGTCGGGACGGGTGCGGCGAAGCCGGAACGTCCGGAAAGAGCGTCGTTTGCGCGGATGAAGGTTCCGCCTGCCGCCTTTCGGCACGGAGGGCCTCTTCCGTCCGGATGCTCGCCTCGACCTCGTCCGGAAACCAATGGTCTTCTATGACCTGCCAGAACGGATCGAGATCGGGAGGGTACGGCGGCTCGTCGTCGAATATACCGACCGTAGTTTCCGAAGGCTGCACCATGGACGGTGCAGCCTGTCGTGTCTGCTGCCTGACTGTTTGGCCGGATAATTCTGTTTTTTGCTCCCGCCCGATGCCGCCACGCTCCGTCGCAAGATTTTCCTGTGCGATCTCTTCGTTCCCGTGTTGCCGCAATACTGTTTGCCCGGACAGTTCCGTATTCCGTACCTGCCCGATGCCGTTGTGCGCCTGTCTCGGACTTACCGTCTCCGTCTGTTGTTCCCTGTACTGATGCGGGGCGATCTTCAGGGCATGGCTTTCGTACAGCTCCCGGTTGAAATGCCGCTCCATATCCTCCGCGAGCATATCCGCCAACGCACGGGCGATGCCTTCCACGCCCCCGGCGTAGGTGAACTCCATCGCCGGTTTCCCGTAGGGGTTCGTGCCCACTTTGGCCGAGGTCTGCACCACGCGGTCGAGCGATCGGAAGCTGTTATTTACCGTAATGCCGTTCGAAAGCGTGCGCGTTTCGATAAAGTCCCGCTGCCGCTCGGAGAGGGGGCGGGCGACCGAGTTCTTTTGCAGGACGATAAGATCGCTGCCCACCTCCGTTCCGGCATGGTCGGTAAAGAGGTTGTTCGGCAGCCGCACGGCTGCGACCAGATCGCACCGCTCCATCAGCCATTCCCGCACGGGTTTGTTGCGTTCCGAATCGGCCATACCCTGCGAAGTGATGAAGGCGACGAGGCCCCCGTCGCGCACCAGATCGACCGACTTCATAAAGAAATAGTTGTGTATCGCCCATGCACCTTGTCGGCGTACCGGATCGCGCGAATTCGAAAACGCAGGATCGAACAGAGAAACGTCCCCGAAAGGGATATTGCTCGTAATCAGGTCGAAGTGCCCCTCGTAGGCGGGTTCTATGGTTTCGAGGCCCTGCACCCGCACCGTATCGTCGGGATAGAGCCTGCTCAGGATCAGTCCCGTCATCGGGTCTTTCTCGAAGCAGGTGATCTCGGCCTCTTCGTTATAACGGCGCAAATACTCCACGAAAGCCCCCGTCCCGGCGCTCGGTTCGAGTGCACGCACCGGAACGGCACCCGCATTATAGAGCATCCGCGCAATGGCGTCCGTCACGGGTTCCGGTGTGTAGAAGGCCGTCAGCACCGAAGCTTTGAGGCCGTCCAGATAGCGTTTGTACTCGCGCTCGCCGCCGGTGTTCTCTTTCAGCACGGCGTGCAGCTCTTCGATCAGGGGCGTGAGCGCCGTTTTCTTTTTGTGCGGCAGCGGTTCCAATACCTCTTTGATCGCTCCGAAGCCGCTGTACGCACGCAGCACATCCCGTTCTTCGGGCGTAGCCGCCCGCTGTTCCCTCTCCAGCGCGAAGGCCCTGCGGATCGCTTCGATATTGCGGCGCAGGTGTTCGGTCTTATTGTATGCCATTGTCGAGCAGAATTTGAACGGTTCCCGTAAGTTCGGTGTAGAGCAGAGCGTACTGCGGCGTGGCGGCGAAATCGTCTGCAAGCTCGTAGCTTCGGGCGACCTCGCGGGCCTGCGGCAGAAGGATGAGGGCGGCCTCGCGGGCATCCTCTTCGGGAATGATGTCCGCGAACTCGCTGCGGATAACGTTTGCGAGAGTACCGTATAGCGAGAAATGAAGCCCCCGGTAGAGTACGGCGTCGGCCTCTTCCGCCGCTTCGATACGGGAGCCTCCGCTGCGTATGATACAGCTGTACGCTTCGGCCGCAGACTGCGCCCGCGTGCGGATAAAGTCGGCATCATTCGCCAGGTCGGGATGGCTCTCCCGCAGATAAGAGAGCAGCGAAAGGCCGTAATAAGATAACCCCGTTTGCGGGGCGTTATGATGATCGTTCGGCATGATGTGGATTGTTCAGTGGTGTGAAACGAAAAGGTCGAAGGAAGAAAAGGCGCTCCGGGTTCCCACCCGAAGCGCCGCCACTGAGCATCCCTGCCGAACGCCGAAAGCGTCTATGGCAAGTCGTTCAGCGGCAAAGGTAAGGATTATTTCCGGACTTTCGCCGCACCCGGCTTACGGGTCTTGCCGCCTTGGTCGAAAGCGAACGCGGTGCGGTAATCGCTGTCGAAGACTACGGCGGCCTCGAACGTGCCCCCGTCCTTCTTGGCGAAGCCCTTGATCATCGGGGTTCGACCCTTGACGAGCAAGGCTTCCAGCTGGCTGTCCGTAAGCTCCTTTTTCGCTATCGTCCGGAATACGGTCAGGCCGCACTCCGCATTTTCGCATTTGGCGGCCTTCGGGTAGAACGTTATCCGGCCCCCGCAGCGGGGGCACGGAGCGCCTGGACGCCCGGCAACCGACCCGACCTGCACCTTGAGCAGTTCGGAAGTAATTTGCGAGGCGTAAACTTCGATACCTTTACGAAAGGTGAAGGCGTTCATCTCTCCGGTGGCGATCTTCGCAAGGGCCAGTTCCCAGCCGCCCGTCATGGCGGCGTCGGCGATACGCATGTCTTTGACAATGCCGTACACGGCGAGGCCCTTTTCCGTGGGCACGAGCGACTTTTTATCCCTGCGGATATACTCGCGCGAAAAAAGCGTCTCGATCACCGCCGCACGGGTGGCGGGAGTTCCGAGGCCGAAATCCTTCATGGCCTCGCGCTCGGCTTCGTCTTCCAACTCCTTGCCGGCGGTCTCCATTGCCGCGAGCAGGCTGCTTTCGGTATGCAGCGGGCGGGGGCGCGTCTGCTTTTCCTGAAGGTCGCATCCGCGCACCGTGAGCATATCCCCCTCGGCGAGCTCGGGCAGAGCCGCCGCATCCTCCTCTGTACGCTCTTCCGGCTCGCCCCATACCTTGCGCCATCCGGCGCTCGTTACGATCGTGCCGCGCACCTCGAACGGAACGCCTGCACACTCCATACGGACGGAGGTGATCTCTTTCAGACACGCGGGCGAGAACGCCTCGACCATGCGGCCGGCGATCATATCGTAGATTTTGGCAGAATCCGTCGCAAGTCCCGCGGGCGTATGGCCGGTGATGAGCAGAGCATGGTGGTCTGTCACCTTCCTGCTGTCCACCGAACGGTGGTTCAGCTCTCCGCCCGACAGGTCGGCAGCCTGATGGCCGAAACCCGTATGGCCGGAGAGCGAGGCCAACAGCGGGGCTATCTCCTCGAACACATCTTGCGGAATATAGCGGCTCCCCGTGCGGGGATAGGTGATGAGCTTCTTTTCGTAAAGTTCCTGCGCGATGCCGAGCGTCTTTTCTGCCGAGAATCCATGCCGCGTGTTGGCCTCTTTTTGGAGAGCGGTCAGGTCGTACAGCAGCGGCGGTTGCTCGGTTGCATTGCGGCGTTCGACCTTTATAATCTGCACGCCGTCGCTGCCCCGGACTGCGGTACAGGCTTCGTCCGCCGCCGCTTTCGTATCGTATTTCGGCGTCGAGAGGGCGGCGAACGCCGTAGCGTCTTTGGCCGTGTGGAGTTTGAGCCGGAAATAGGTCTGCGGCGTGAATGAGGTGTTTTCCAGATAGCGCCCGCACACCAGAGCCAGCGTGGGGGTCTGCACCCGCCCCAGCGACCATGCGCCGCGTCCGGCGGCGATGGCGAGTGCCTGCGAAGCGTTGATGCCCACGATCCAATCCGCCTCGCAGCGGGCTCGGGCCGAGAGGTAGAGGTCGTCATACTCGCTGCCGGGACGTACGGCTGCCAACCCCTCGCGGATGGCCCGCTCGGTGAGGCTGCTGATCCACAGCCGCTCGAAAGGCGTCTTGCAGTCGAGATAGTGATAGATAAAACGGAAAATAAGCTCGCCTTCGCGTCCGGCGTCGGTGGCCACGACGATTCGCTCGGCGCGGGAGAACAGCTCCTTGAGGACGGCGAGCTGTTTGACGGCTCCCGGATCGGGCTTGTACTCCTTGCCGCTTTTGACGCGGCGCGGTTCGAGGATAAAGGTTTCGGGAAGGATCGGAAGGTTCTCTCTCTTGAACCCTTCGATGCCGTAGGCTTCCGGCATGGCCGGGCCTACGAGGTGCCCGAAGGCCCATGTGACGGCGTAGCCGCCCCCTTCGATATACCCCTCTCTGCGGGTGGTAGCGCCCACGACGGCGGCGATCTGCTGCGCTACCGAGGGCTTTTCTGCTATGATGACTTTCATTCGTTCGGTTTTTCGGATGTTTTCAGTGGCTATTTATTTTGCTGCGCCGCCCGTTCTTTTTCCCTTTCGAGACGGGCGATCAGCTTGCGGTCGTAGTAGATGTGGTTGCCGTTCTCGTCGTAATACCGGCTGTCGTCGTCCTGCGTTTGTTCCGCATCGGGGCATTTGCCGATATAAAAGAGGATCAGCAGGGTTACGACGGAGAACGACACCGAGGCCGCGATGATAATCAGAATGGCAGCGAGCATGTTACAGACCTCCTACGCTCTTGGACTTCTTCGGCTGAGGCTTCGGCGGGGTGACCTGACGAACTTCGCGTTCGGATTGCCGCTTCTGCGGCTGTCCTTCGGCCTGCTTGGACGGCTCGTTCGACGGGGTTCGGGCCGGAGTCTGTGACTGCGAGGAGGACTGTTTACGTGAGTAATCCGGGTTCCAACGGTAAGATTTGATCTTTCCGGCCTCGTAATCGGGTTTTACCCAGCGATCCGCACGTTCCGGGCTTCCGGGAAATTGTAATCCCTGCAAGTAGGTCGCTTTGACGTCTTTACGCTTTTCGGGGAAATTGAGGGCGTCCAGCCATTGATTGTAAACTTCTTGGGGCAGCTCCACACCGAACACCCGCTTGGGAATGAACATGGGACGCGGCCCTTCCGGCAGGGGATTGCCCTGCTCGAAACGTTTGGCGGCATATACCCCTCGGTTATGCTCCTGATAGCGCCTTTTGTCGAGGCCGCCGTGGTCGAACTCGATATTGCCCTCCGAGGCGTCGATCTGGATGTAAGCATCGCGTTTGTAGCCGGAACGGGTGGTATAGCCTTTCAGCAGGATTTTACGTCCGGAGTAGAAGTCGAGCTGTTCGCCCTCGGAGAGGTTGGCATTCTTGATCGAGGCGCGTTTATCGAAATCCGAGACAGGCATCGCAACGAGTTCGTTTGTCCACTTGTCGCGCGAAACATAACAGGGCGTCATCTTGCCCGGCTCCAGCTCCAAGTCGATCGCCTTGCCTGCATGACGGGTTTCGATGATGTTGCGCTTGGCCTCGTCGTCGAGCAGCACGTTGTGAAAGGGCGCGTCGAGATCGCACTTCTCCCGATAATAGTGCGGCACGACTTTCAGCGTTCCGTCGGCCTGTTCTTCGAGCGATACGCGCCCTTTGGTGGTGACGCGCATGCCGCCGGGTTCCATCTCCGGCCGCATTTCGATCAGTCCGTGCGATTTGTGCCCGTAGGACATCACCTTCAAATGGGGTTCGAGGTCTTCCATACGGATACCCATGCGCTCCATACCCGCCATGTCGATTTTCGATATATCCATAGGCTCGAAACGGGGAACCGCGATCTGCTGTTCCATTTTTGCGAGCTCTTCGGCCGGATCGACGCGGTAGTTTTCGAGCAGTTGCGGATCGAGGTCGATTTTGATGAGCTTCTCCAGCACGCTTTCGGCCATGATGAAGATCTCCGAGATACCCGTTTTTACAGGGTCTTGCGACTGCTCCATGAATTTGGTGAAAAACGCCTCCAAAGCAGGTTGATTCGTGTGCACGTCGAACAGTTTGGCGACATTTGCCGCAGTGGGATCGAGCGTCTTGATGTTTCCGTCTTCGTCGATACTGCCGACGGCCTTCAGTTTGCCGTCCTGACCTTCTCCGGTCTGCCTGACGAGCATTACCTTCTTCTCGTCGTTCTTTACTTTTTCGTCCATCTTTACGAAATATTAGGTTAGCACCAATAGCGGTGCAGGGGACGAATTTAACCCGTCTGCGGACGGCCCGGGCAGACAGACCGCCCCCGTTGTCGCGGTTGGAACAGGTGTTGGAAGAGGCTGGCGTCGGTACGGGTAAAATGCAGAAACGACGAACGGTCGGAACGACTATCGTTTCGACCGCCCCGGTACAGTACCTTCCATCACAGATATTGTCTGGATATTCGTCCCTGCCTAAGCAGCTGAATAGTCGATATGAGTAGTGGATGTGCAGGAAAAAGCGCTCCCTTACGGGAGCGAAATAAGATTGCCCGTCTGAAAAAATAAAGGCGGATTCGCATCCACCTTTACTAAAAAAGTATTATTTTTGCATTTGAAGAGTTATTTGAAAGCATGAGAAATAGAGTGTTTCTGAACACTTCCCTTTTTCTTATCCGTTAGCTTATCTCATGCGAGTCCTTCATAATCTGCTCGTAGTCAATTAAACTCTCTCAGACTACATCAAAGATACGAAAAAACAGGAAATCCGTATCGCGTACGGGGTGTTATTCCATTTGCCGGGTGTTGCCGCGGGATATTCCGGGCTATTCCTGCGCGTCCTCCTCCAGCGTGACGTCGACACCGGTGCGTGCGAAACTGCCCCCGCACCATCCCTCGGCTTCCGAGACGCGGTCGGCTTCGGTGAATTCGACCGGAACGGACTGTGCCGCGAACTCCCCGCCGTTGGACGGGCCGTCGGTGTCGGTAAACAGGATGTCCGCCGTCGTTTCAATGGAGAATAATTGTCCGGGAAGTTCGTAGGAACCGTCGTCCCCGGTCAGGGCCTTATAGGGGCTGTTTTGTTGAAGTACCTCGATCCCGGGTATCGGGGCGCCGGTTTTGTCGGTTACCTTGCCGCCGACCCAGATATCTACGTGCGGCGTCCCGTACATGACGGGCGGTGGTTCTCCGTTTTTCTGTTTTTCGCAGGCCGTAGAGAACCCGAGCAGTGTCAGCAACAGGAAGGACAGGCGTTTTTTGATGCGTTTTTTCATGGCGGGAGCGGGATTGTGGTTGCTACCCGAAATATTAGGGAATAAATCGGAATTCGCAAAATCGCGGATTATCTTTATCTTTGCATCACAATCGCAGAAGAGATGAATCTTTCGGAATACAGTCGCCGCCCGAGTTGCGAGGTGCGCATCGGGCGGGTCGTGATCGGCGGCGGGCACCCGGTCGCCGTGCAGTCGATGACCAACACCGACACCAACGATACCGAAGCCAGCGTGGCGCAGATCGAACGGATCGACCGCGCCGGGGGAAAGATCGTGCGCCTTACGGCACAGGGGCGGCGCGAGGGCGAGAACCTTGCCCGCATCGTCCGCCGCCTGCGCGACGAGGGCTTCGATACGGCCGTCGTGGCCGACATCCACTTCCTGCCCGAGGTGGCCGCCATTGCCGCGCAATATGTCGACAAGGTGCGCATCAACCCGGGCAATTACCGCACGGATCGCGGGGAGCTGGAGGAGTTGATCGCCCGCTGCCGCGAGCGGGGCGTCGCCCTGCGCATCGGCGTCAACCACGGGTCGCTCGCCAAACGTGTCTTCGACCAGTGGGGAGATACGCCGCAGGGCATGGTCGTCTCGGCCATGGAGTTCCTGCGTGTCTGCAAGGCGCACGGGTTCGACCAGGTCGTCGTGTCGATGAAGTCGAGCAACACGCGCGTCATGGTCGCCGCTTACCGGCTGCTGGTCGCGGCGATGGATGCCGAGGATATGCACTATCCGATCCACTTGGGCGTCACCGAGGCAGGCAGCGGCATCGAGGGGCGTATCAAGAGCGCCGTAGGTATCGGGGCGCTGCTCTGCGACGGCATCGGCGACACGATCCGTGTATCGCTGACCGAGGCCCCGGAGCACGAAATTCCCGTGGCGGAACTGCTGGTAAGGCATTTCGCGGAGCGCCCCGGGACATTTCCCGTGCTGCATCCCGAGCGTTACTCCCCGACCGAGTACCGCCGCCGTACGAATATACAGGTGCCGGTCGTGCACAGCGAGCCGCTCGACGGCTTCCGCGTAATCGAGGCCGTGTCGGGCAATCCTACGGCCGAGCTGCGCGCCGCGATCCTGAACCTCGACACCCCCGAACCGGTCGTCGTGAAACGCCGTTACGAGGAGACTTCGCCCGAGGCGCTGGCCGTGAAGGCCGCCGCCGACCTGGGGGTGCTGCTGCTCGACGGGCTGGCCGACGGCATCTGGATCGACGCGCCCGGATTTGCCGAAGATCAGGTGCGTGAGATCGAGCTGATGATCCTGCAGGCGGCGCGCGTGCGGTTCTCGCACACCGAGTACATCGCCTGCCCGAGTTGCGGCCGCACGCTTTACGACATCGAAAAGACCCTCGCCGACATCAAGTCGCGCACGTCGCACCTCTCGAACCTCAAGATCGGCGTCATGGGGTGCATCGTCAACGGCCCCGGCGAGATGGCCGATGCCGACTACGGGTATGTGGGTGCCGCACCCGGCCGCATCACGCTCTACAAGGGGCGCACGGTCGTGGCACGCAACATCCCGCAGCAGGAGGCGCTCGATCGCCTCGTGGAACTGATCAAGGCCGACGGCGAGTGGGTGGAACCATGACGATCCTGCCGCTCGCATACCTGCCCTCGGTCGAGTACTTCGCGCACTTGTTGCGTGGCGGGTGCGTCGTCGACCTGGGCGAGCATTTCGTGAAGCGCTCGGAGCGCAACCGCGCCCGTATCCTCGCTACGGACGGGGTGATGGAGTTGACCGTCCATGTGCGCAACGCCAACCGTCCCCGCCAGCCCGTACGCGACGTGCGGATCGACTATTCGAAACGCTGGCAGCACCAGCACTGGGGGGCGTTGGTCGCCTCCTACAAAGGGTCGCCCTATTTCGATTTCTACGCTGAATATTTCGAACCTTTCTACCGCCGGGAATACGGATTCCTGGCCGATTACAATGCCGAACTGCTCGGGCGGCTCTGCTCCCTGCTGAACGTACCCATGCCCGAGTTCTCCCAGACGTATGTCGATGCCGCCGCAGGCGATACCGACCTGCGCCCCAAACGGCGCAAAGAGGGCCCGGCGTTCATTGCCGAGCCCTATGTGCAGGTCTTCTCCGACCGTATGCCTTTCCAGCCTAATTTGTCGGTTGCGGATTTGCTGTTCGCCGAGGGCCCTGAAGCCGTTTCGGTTTTAAGACGTTGCCGACTCTGAGCGTCACGCTGTCGCGCAGCGGCCCGGCGATGGCCTTGATTTCGACCGTGCCCTGTAGCGACACCGAATCCGTGCGGTACTGGCAGGCGGCGTATTCCGTCACGGCCAGCGTGTCGGCTCCTGCGAGCAGCGTGGGGGCCCCGGCCGACGAGTAGATTTGGAATGCCTGCCGTTCGCCGTCGCGCAGCGTCCGCCGCTTGTCTGTAATGTGCAGTGTCGGTTCCTCCTTGTTCCACAGAGCCTTATACAGGTAGAACGCATCCTTGCGCTCGCGGCGGTCGATGGTCACGAGTCCGGCACCGTTCACCCCGTAAGGCCGGCGTACCGAACCGTAATCGAACATGTTGTTGATCCATGTGCCCCAGAAGAGCGAGTCATTCTGGAGGTTCTTGGCGTACTGCTCGTGGAAGCGTGTCTGACGCTCTTCGGGCATCCAGTTCGCGCGGGGTGCCGCCTGTGCCGTATAGCTCTTGTGTCCGATGAAGCCGCTGCCCCCGTAACAGATTCCCGAGCGGAGGTGTGACCAGCCTTTCTGCAGCTGGTCGCGCCATACGGTCACGTCGTCCGTCGTACCTTTGCGCCAGCCTACGTCCTGCCGCCAGACGATCAGGTCGGTGATGAAGTTGATATTGCCGTCCTGGTCGCTGCAGGCCACCGTGGGACGCGAGGGGTCGAGGGCGTGTGCCGCCGCGTTGAGCTTGGCCAGGTAAGGGGTCACGTCGTTGCCGCGTGTCCAGAGCCGCGAAAAGATGCCCCACATCACCACCGAGGGATGGTTGTAGTTCTGGGCGATGATCTCCTGCAACTGTTGCAGGCCGTTCTGTTCGAACAGCGGGGTGGCGTAATAGGCCACGTCGCCCAGGAACGAGGAGCGGTGGAACGGCGCATCGACCCACGCCAGCATGCCCAGCTCGTCGCAACGGTCGTAGAGGTATTGCGCATGGGGCATCACGGCCGAGCGCAGGGCGTTGGCTCCGAGGGTGCGGATCTGGCTGAGGTCAGCGTCATAGTCGGGCGCGATGAGTGCGCCGCCCGAGATGGCGTTGTCGTGGTAGAGCGTTACGCCGTGTATCGGGATGCGGATGCCGTTGATCGCAAAGCCGCCTGCCGGGGTCGCCGCGATGCTGCGGAAACCCGTACGAATGGCTACGCTGTCGGTGACGGTCGCGTCGCCGATACTTACCGATACCCGGTAGAGGGTCGGGCTGGCGGGGCTCCACAACCGGGGGGCGTCGACCGAGAAGGGAATCGTGACGGGTTTCCCGTCGAGGCGCGCCTTCTGCCGTTTGGAAAATACGCGGCTGCCGTCGGGCGCCGTGATGTCGAGCGTCAGGACGCAGCTGTTCTCCCCGCCGGTGACGAGGTGTATCTCCGCTTCGCCTTCGACCCGGTCTTCGCCGACTGAGTTCTGGCGCACCAGTATGCCGTCCGAGCCGAGGTAGAGGGGCGATACGGCGGTCTTTTCCGTGAGGATCAGCTCGGCTTCGCGGTAGATGCCCCCGTAGAGGTTCATGTCTGTCGAGGTGGGAAGCACGTCGTCGCAGTAGTTGTTGCTGACCACGACCAGCAGCGCATTGTCGGAACCGAACCGTATCTTGTCGGTGATTTCGAGCGCAAAAGCCGTACCTCCGCCTTTGTGCCCGCCGACATAATAGCCGTTGACGAAGACGTCGGCCACGCTTTGCACGCCGTAGAATTTCACGAATAACCGTTTGGTCGCCCATTCGGCCGGGATATACATGTTGTTCTGGTAGTTTGCCGTTGTCTCGAGGAAATATCCGGTGCCGCCCGTGTCGGTATTCCAGGTGTGGGGCAGCGTAACATGCCGGGCATTGTCGCTGCTGTTCTCCGACTTGAAGAAGAAACGCCATCCCTCGTTCAGGGGGAATACCTCGCGGGCCTGTGCGAAGGCGCAGGCGGCGAGGAGCATGAGTGTCGCTATGTATCGTTTCATTGTCGCGGATGGTTTTGGTGTCTTGTTGCAAAGATAATACAACGCCGGCTCAAAATCAAATTTTCCGTTGCGGGCGCCGTTTCCGTGCGGGGGGGGGCATCCGCGGTCGGCTGTCCGGCGTTGCGCGGGGCGAATGCCTGCCGGGGGCGTGTGTCCGTGTATTGCGCCACTGGGCGGTTGTATGCTTGCGCGGGCCGGCTGGGCCGGGTGCATGGCCGGGCACATGGCTGGAGCAGGCTTGGGCGAGAGCCGTGTGGCGTGTGTGGTGTGTCGCGGGCAATGCCGGAAAGAGGAGTTCCGGAAGAGTTCCGGGGAACTTCCGGGCATAAAAAAAGCGGCAGACCGCGCCTCTTCGGTCTGCCGCAGGCAGGAGTTTTACTTGAAAGTGGGAGTTGTTACCAAAAAACTATTGGGATGTGCGACCCCTGCTTTGGGGAACTGGTTTCCCGCATCCCCGGCACCGTCCCGAAGGACGGCGCCGGATATTGCGGAAAGGGAAGCTAAACTTATTCGGTTACGGGGGTCAGCTTGAACTCGAAGACCGAGCTTTCGTTGTATCCGTAGTTGCCCGTTACGGCGATCTTTGCCTTGACGGTGAAGGTCTTCACAAAGGTCTGGGCCGTGTTGTCGTTCACAATGAACTTGTAGCCGTCGGTGAACCGGTAATCCAGTACCGAAGTGCCGTCTTCGCAAGCGACCGATGCGATCGACCACGTAGCGTTCAGGTTGTAGGTATTGCTGATCGAAGCCCAGTTCATGACACCGATCCACTGGTTCGTTACCACGCCGCCTTCCGTTGCCGAGAACAACTCGTTGTTTTCGAAGTCATACAGCTGGGCATAGTCGTAGAGGTTGATCTCCTTGCGTACGTTGGCCGGAACCTCGATCGAAACATTCTCAGCTACGGTCGGAACGGCGGTGATCGGTTTCTTGACCGCTACCTTGAAGTCGCGAACCTCGACCTTGCTGCCGTTTGCATCGTACAGCGTCGTGGTGATGGTGATGTCGTCTGCCGGGTAGGCGCTGTTCCAGTTCAGCGTCTTGCCGTCCGCCGCGATGGCCGGGCACTGGCCTGCCACCATGCTCTGCGGGATGTTCACGGCATACGTAACCGTTGCACCGACATCGGCGGGCTGTGCATAGAGGGCCAGCGTCAGGTCTACGTTATTGTACTTGAAGGTACTGTTCCTGTAGGTGAGACGTCCTGTCGAGAAATCGAGTACGCCTTCGAGCGTTACCACGCCGTTCAGCAGGCGTGCGCCTTCCTGGAGCTTGACCGTGGGCTTGGTTACCGTGAAGTCGCCGACCACCTTGATCTTGGGTCCGTAGGGAACCTCGATCGTCTGGTTCGCATTCATCGAGAAGCCGATAGCACCCGTCGAGAAGTCCATGTTGCTCAGCGTTACACCGAAATGCGGGTTGGAATCGCCTATACCGTTGAAGAATTGAATAGTCCGGTCTGTCCTGCCTGCATTGGGGGTCAGCGTCGAGGTGAAAGTCTCAGCGGCTGCCTTGCCAACGATTCTCCATACATTGGAATAAGTACCACCGAAATGCTTGCTTACGTCAGCCGAGCTGTAAACGCCTTTCCTCCCAATAGCCCCTGAGATCTGGTCATATGTGTAGACATTCTGTTCCGTCAGGATGGGGTTCAGCGTTTTCGAAATATCGAGCGTCTGTGCCGTCGGGCCGTTTACGGTGATCTCGGCCGTGACCTTGATCTGGTCGCCCGCCAGAATGTCGATCGTCTTGCTTACCTTGATCGTCCGGACGCCTTCGCTGTAGGAGTAACCCGAAACCTGGAACTGAATCCACTGCGAGTCGGGATCGTCGTGCGGGAGCGAGGAGCGTACTGCGGATACCTTGATACCTGCATCCAGGCCCGAGGCTTCCTCTACGACCCATTCGATCGGGTTCTCCAGATAGCCTGCGATGTCGTTGAACTGCTCTGCGGTGAGTGCGGGAGCGCCGCCGGTAGCCGAGAAGCGGCCTTCGCTGGTCGTGTATACGACGTTCGAGAAGTCGCCGTCAGCGTTCGTATTCCACTTAGTATACTGCCAATCGAACGAAGTCGGAGCCACGGCATAGTCGCCCAGCATTTCGCGGGTGTAAGTGATAACGGCAACGTACTGATCGAGGGTTACGATCTTGTTGTTTACAGTCATGGTCATATCGCCCTTGTCGGTAACCGTACCGCCGATATTGCGGGTGTTAGGCGTTTTAACCGTAACAGTCTCCTTCGTCACGCGGTTGCCCGCTACGTTGTAGGATTGTGCCAAAGCTGGCGAGAAGGTGAAGTCGCTCGCGGTGATACCATTCGTGGAAACTGCAGCCGCACGCGATACGTTGGCGGCAACCTCGTCGCCGTCCTTCATGAATTTCGGCAGAATGTCCCAATCGTACTTCTTGGCAGCGTCGGCTACCGGGATCAGCGTACCGTCGAAGTCTTCGAACACGACTACATATTCGCCCATCATCTTGAGGGGGGTCTTGTCGTTGTAGAACTTCGAATATTTTACCGTGTTGTACTCCAGGGCGCTCAGCGGCTGGTAGCCTTCGCCCTCGGGTTTGGCGACGATGAATTGGTCGGTGAGGTTTTCGCCGTCGGGTACGACTGCGTAGTATTTCGAAATGAACTCGATACCCTGCATACCTTCGCTGGCGCTGGTCTGCACGATTTTCAGGGCGATGGCGAGCACTTTTTCCTCTTCGAGCTGCTGCTTGTAGTAGTCCGTGTTGATCAGCATGCGGAACTGGCCTTTGGCCGCGCTTACCAACTCTATCTTTTCGATGTTGGTGAACTGGGCGCGCGTATTGGACGGGCTTATCTCTTCCTCGCAGAAATCAAGCGATACCGTACCGTTGGCATAACCCGTGACGATGCCGCCGGCGAGTTTAGCAGGGGTAACCTGGAAGGTGATCCACTTTTTGGGGTTGGTGTTCACGTCGATAGGCTCGCCGTTGTCGGGCAAGATATAATCGTTGCCCAACTGGATCATGTTCTCCGCCATCTCGTCCCATAAGCACGAGGGAACGAGTTCCAGCGACTGGATACGGTCGGCGAGTTCGCCTACCTGGCCTTCGAGTGCTCCGATACGCGCTTCGTGGGCGTCGATCTGATCCTGGAGGTTCTGTTTGAGGGCGTCGAGTTTCGATTTCAGCTCCGTGCCGATGATGCCGTCTTCGGCCAGCGCCGAGGTGATGATGCCGTTCACGCCGGCGAGGAATTCATCACAGTTCGCGTTGTAGGTGGCTTTCACCTCTGCGAGTGTCGTTTTGGCGTCGATGGCGCTCTGCAGGCGCTGCTCGAGCAGGGCCAGCGTACCGCCGTCCTTGGTCATCTCCTCCATCCATGCGTTGAGCGTGTCGATCTCGGCTTCGGCGGCGTCTGCACGGCCTTCGATGCTGGTCTTGAACTCGCCGTAGGCCGTGAGGAACGCCTCGTAGGTGCTCTTCAGCAGGTAGTTGTCGAGCATAGCTACAACGTCTGCCTTGGCAGCGTCGATGTAACCCTTGATCGTCTGGCCCTCGGGGAACCCGGCGCAGAGAGCCTGCAATACCGAGATAGCCTGGGCGTTGGCCTGAAGCGACTGGTTGGTTGCCTGCGTGAAAGCATCGTATTCCGACTGATCCACCTTGCCGGCGATCTGGGTCTTCATCGTTTCGATCTGGCCCTTGATGGCGTCGATCGCTTCGTTGCAGGCCGTGATCTTAGTGTCCAGCGCGGCGATCTCGCCGGCGAACTTGGCATCCAGTGCGGCCAGTTTCTGGTCGATGACCGTCTTGGTGTAGTAGTTGGCTGCCAGATCGTCGGCGACCTTCTTGATTTCGGCTTTGAGGTCGGTGTTGTAACCTTCGACTTTCGAACCCAGGGCGTTCAGGTCGCCGGTGAGCTTGGCGATGTCTGCCTCGTGCGTGCTCTTCAGCGCAGCGATCGACGATTCGAGCGCACTCTTGGCTGCCGTCAGATCCGAAGCCTGTTTCTCCAGGGCGGTTTTTAATTCTGCGTCAGCTGCTTTATAGGCGGTTTCAAGCGAAGCGATCGACGAGTTGATGGCGGCAATCTGCTGCTCTAAAGTAGCGAGTTTTCCCGTTTCCAACTGGTCGAGGCGATCGTTCACTTTGTCGATGTCGTCGTCGTAGTCCTTACAACCGACACCGGCTAACATTGTTCCCGTGAGGAACAGT
>ENA-ORUU01000808-ORUU01000808.1-human-gut-metagenome-genome-assembly--contig:-NODE-808-length-21246-cov-3.18508_pt1 | contig 21246 bp, 18 predicted proteins | sample MGYA00242085_ERZ509221 | MGnify/ENA primary metagenome ERZ509221 (study PRJEB26280, sample SAMEA2338809) | human gut metagenome | biome: human gut; feature: human-associated habitat; material: faeces... | reverse complement strand
CAAAGGAAGGCCCGGCAAGAGTAGAACGCATTGTTCGGGCTTACGCCGAAATGACAAAAGACACTGCGCATTGCAGTGCGGAAACAAGAGCTCTTTTGCAGCAGATGAGCGAAAAAGGCAGTACAAAAGGGCATTTCTTCCGTGGAGTGGAGTGAGGATATGTTTGATTTGATTATTATGCTGAGCAGGTACTTGTTCGTCATCTACATCGGACTGTATCTGTGGGAAGCCATTGTGTATATCGCGTACGAGCAGGGCGGCTATCTGGGCAGCCCTTATCGGGCAGTATCTGTACAGCGCAGATTGGTTGTGCTGATGCATTTAACGGCGTTCCTGATTTTGTCGTATAATCGGGACACTTATCTGTTTGATTGGCAGGCATTGCTTTTCGGGGCAATATCGTTGGTATTTCTGCTGGTAGCCATTCAGCTGCTGGATCGGTTTTATTATGAAGGATGTCCTTTGATCTGGACGGGGATGCTGTTTTTGATGGATGTCAGCCTGATTATGCTTCAGAGAGTAGATCCAGCATTGGCCCATAAACAGCTGGTATGGATGGCTCTTGGTCTGGCAGGTATGCTGGCGTTGCCGTCTATTTTGCGGCTGATTCCCAGATTTGAGATTTTTGAATGGGCATACATTATTGTTTGTTATGGGTTGCTGCTGTTCACACAGATTTTTGGTGTGGAACACGGCGGTTCCCAGAACTGGTTGGAAATCGGCAGCATTAGTTTCCAGCCTTCTGAAATCGCAAAATTCCTGTTTATATTCTATTTGGCCAGCGTTTTCAGAAAACGTGTGGAACTGCGGGAACTGCTCATCACGGGCGGTTTGAGTGCCGGCGTAGTTATTTTGCTGGTACTCCAGAAAGATTTGGGCAGCGCCCTGATTTTCTTCATGACATTTATGACCATGCTGTATATCGCTACATCCAATGAAGTACTGTTTTTGATGGGCATGGGGGTGGCCAGCTTTGCGGCTACCATTGCTTATAAACTGTTTTCCCATGTACAGGTTCGTGTGGCAGCATGGCGTGACCCTTGGGCGGACATTGATCATGGCGGTTATCAGATCGTTACTTCTTTGTTTGCCATTACCACTTACGGGCTTTTTGGCAGCGGTTTGACAAAAGGCATGCCTGTCAGCATTCCCGTTGTGGAAAGTGACTGTATTTTTGCGGCAATCTGCGAGGAATTCGGCGCACTCTTTGGCGCTGGCATCATTTGTATTTTTATTATGCTGTTATATCGCGGAATCCGTATCACATTGGACTGCACCAGAAGATATTACAGCTTGCTGGCAGTAGGCTTTACAGCCATGATTGCTTTTCAGGCATTTGTCATCATCGGCGGTGTCATCAAACTGATCCCTCTGACTGGGGTTACACTGCCTTTGGTCAGCTACGGCGGTACTTCTGTACTGGTGAGCTTGATGATGTTTGGTATTTTGCAGTGGGTTTGCGTATATTGCGAACAGCATAGCCAGGCTGCGGCAGAACCTATGCAGCAGCAATATGTGGAAAGGAGATACGCCGATGAATAATATGAAAAAAAGCGTCAGACGGATCTTCTGGCTCCTGGCACTTTGCTTTTTTCTGCTGTTAGGATATCTGGGCAAGTTAGTGATTGTAGATCGTGCGGAAATATCTGGTAATTCCTATAATATCCGTTTGCGTAACGACGAGGAAGGCATCCAGAGGGGTGACATTCTGGATCGAAACGGAGAAGTGTTGGCAACCAGCACTTTACAGGAAGATGGCAGTTATCTGCGGGAATATCCCAGAGGGCGTATGGTTGCTCATGTAAAACCGGTGTGGAAGCGGCTTATAACTTTGAATTGATGTCAGTTCATCAAGAACTGCTCCAGCGCTTGTCTGGTTTGATGGAAGGAAAAGACCCTAAAGGCAATGACGTAGTGCTGACATTGGATATGGATATCCAAAGTGCTGCTGGGGATTTGCTGGGCAGTACAAAAGGTGCTGTTGTGGTTATGGAGCCTTCAACAGGACGTATTTTGGCGATGCAGGCATATCCTGACTTTGACCCCAATACTGTTTCCGGCGATTGGGATTATCTGACCACAGATGAGGATAGTCCCCTTGTAAACCGTGCAACCCAGGGGCTGTATCCGCCCGGATCAACATTTAAGATTATCACTGCCCTTGCGGCAATGGAATATGTGCCCGATTGGCAGAGTTTTACTTATGATTGCAGAGGCGAAGCAGAATTTGAAAATAAGGTGATCCATTGCTATAATAATAAAGCCCATGGCACGGTGGATATGGAAGAAGCCATGGTGGAATCCTGCAACTGTTACTTTGCGGCCCTTGCGGAAAAAATCGGGGCAGAAAACCTGAGCAAAGTTATGAAGGAATGCGGCATTCTTTCTGATTATGGTTTTGCGTTGGCACACAGTCAGAGCGTGATGTCACTGAATAAAGATTCTTCAGAAAGCGAATTGGTGGAAACGTCCATTGGTCAGGGGAAAACAAGCGTTTCTCCTCTGTATATGGCAATGATGATTTCTGCTGTGGCAAATGACGGCATTATGATGCGTCCATATATTGTTGACCATATTCAGTATGCAAATGGAGAAATCGGTGATACAACTGTGCCGGAAAAACTCATGGAAATTTGTTCGCCCACAGAAACGAGTCAGCTTAACGATTTGCTGGTAGGTGTTGTGGATCATGGTACCGGTACAGCAGCCAAGATCAGTGGTGTGACTGTTGCCGGTAAAACAGGTACGGCAGAAAATGCCACAGGCAAAGACCATTCTTGGTTTGTAGGCTATGCGCCGGCAGAAGATCCAAAAGTTTCCATAGCAGTTGTTATTGAAAATGCTGATTACGGAAAAGCAACACCCATTGCAGGAGAAGTTTTGGAAGTGGCATTGGAAAAATTGGCAGAATAAGGGGGAAGCCATGGAAATCAAGCTGGATTTATCAAAAGAATATGCCATTGCTTTAGAAGGCGGCGGTGCGAAAGGCGCTTATGAAATTGGTGTCTGGCAGGCCTTTGAGGAAGTAGGCGTAAAATACTGCGCTGTTTCCGGTTCTTCCGTTGGCGCCTTGAATGGGGCGCTGATGGCGATGCGTGATCTGGACAAAGCGGTGCATCTGTGGGAAAATCTGACGTTTTCTCAAATCATTGATGTAGATGATACGCAGATGAAAGCGTTTTTTGATAAAGAAATGCGTTGGAATGAGTGGCCTTCTTTTTTGCTGGACATGGCGAAAGTCATCAAAAATCGCGGCTTCGATGCAGAACCATTGCGGAATCTGCTGGAAGAAGTGGTGGATGAGGAAAAAATTTGTCAGTCAGATGTAAAATTCTATTTGGTGACATATTCTCTTACGGACAAAAAGGAATTGGATCTGGAAGCGGCAACGCTGCCAAAGGGTACACTTCATGATATGCTGCTGGCAAGTGCTTATTTTCCTGCCTTTAAACAGGAGCCATTGAGTGGAAAGTTCTACGCAGATGGCAGCATCAAAAATGTAGTGCCTTTGAATAGCTTAGTGGAAAGAGGATATAAAAATATCATTGTAATCCGTATCTTTGGTGTTGGATATGAAAAAAAGGTGAAGATACCTGAAGATGTGAACGTTACTGTGGTGGCACCGAGGGAAAAACTCGGTGGTATTCTTCAGTTCGACGGGGAACAGACAAAGAAGGATATGATGCTGGGATATTTTGATGGCATGAGGTTGATTTATGGTCTGGCAGGCGAAAAATATTATATCGACAGACATTGGAGCGAAGAAAAGGCCTATGCCATGCTGCGGGCAATGCTCCAGTGGGAAAATGCCAATGGCAAGCAGTTGTTGAACCTGCGGGAGATCAATGAGGAAATTTTGCCAAAGATGGCAAAGCGTCTGCATGTGAAAGGCGGTTATTACGAACTGTGCCTGCGGATGCTGGAGGAAAAAGCAGAGGGTCTTGGGATCACACCTTTTGTGATTCGAACAGAAGAAGAACTTCTGCGGGAAATTGCGCAAATGAAAAAAGAAAAATAAATGCGGAAAAAGCGAAAGAAGTCGTTTTGTGGTTGCTTTCGCTTTTTATTTTGTGAAAGAATTGGTCATATTCTGATTTTTGCACAGGCTGATTTTTGCAGATAATTTAACAAATTCTAGTGTTTTAGAAGGATTTGGAATACAAATAATTCGTATACAAAGCAATTTTGTATGGAAAGTGTATACACTCTGACATTTCCATCATTCGGAAAAATGTTAGGATTCCCCTGCTGTTTTGCTAAAAATTAGAGAAGATTTTAAAAAAATCACACGAATTTCTACAAAAAGTGGAAGGAAAAAATAGGAAAGAGGACTAAATTGTATACAGAATCCAGCATTTTTGCAGGTGTGTCGCTTTTTTGTTTGATTTTTGAAAAAATATAATAAATTTTTAACAATATGGTTGCAATCAAAAAGTAAAGATGTTATAATCAAGACAAATGCAGGGAGTGAAATAAGCCATCTGCATTGCAAAACGACGAAAACTTATATGTAAATATAGGTTTTTTGTAATGTGATTGGTAACACAATCATGAAGTTGCTCATCAAAACGGGGAAGAGCAATGGTTGACAAAAAAATTACATTTCATTTTGTTTTTATCGCATGGTCAAATATATAGATCAAAGGAGGACAAAACATGTACACAATGGGTGTTGACGTTGGTTCCGCTTCTTCCAAGGTTGTTATCCTGAAAGATGGGAAAGACGTTGTGGCCGCAGAAGTTGTTCAGGTCGGAACAGGTTCTTCGGGTCCCCAGAGAGCTTTGGAACAGGCTTACAAAGTAAGCGGCCTGACCAGAGAAGACATCTCTTATTTGGTTGTAACCGGCTATGGCAGATTCGCTTTTGAAGGCGCTGACAAACAGATCAGCGAAATCAGCTGCCATGCAAAAGGTATTTATCACTTGATACCCACTGCACGCACCATCATTGATATCGGCGGTCAGGATGCGAAAGCAATCAGACTGGACAGCAAAGGTGGCATTCGGCAGTTTTTTATGAATGATAAATGTGCAGCAGGTACAGGTCGTTTCCTGGAAGTTATGTCCAGAGTTTTGGAAACGACACTGGATCAAATGGCAGACCTTGACGCACAGGCAACAGATACTGCTCCTATCAGCAGCACCTGTACCGTATTTGCGGAATCTGAAGTTATTTCCCAGCTGTCCAACGGTGTAAGCAGAAATAACATCATCAAGGGCGTTCATTTGTCCGTAGCCAGCAGAGCATGTGGCCTTGCTTACAGAGGCGGCCTGGAAAAAGACGTTGTCATGACTGGCGGCGTTGCCCAGAATGCCGGCGTTGTAAGAGCGGTTGCAAGCGTATTGAAAACAGACGTAATTGTGGCTCCAAACCCACAAACAACAGGCGCGCTCGGTGCAGCACTGTTTGCATACGAAGCGGCTCAAAAAAAATAAGAAAGAGGGATTAGAATGAGTTTAACACAAGGCATGAAAGCAAAACAATTGTTAGGCTACTATCAGAACAAAGCCGATCAGGACGCTAGAGAAGCAAAAGAAAGAGGCGACCTGGTATGTTGGTCTGCTTCTGTAGCTCCTCCGGAATTCTGCGTAACCATGGGCATCGCTATGGTTTATCCCGAAACACATGCAGCTGGTATCGGTGCTAGAAAAGGCGCTATGGATATGCTGGATGTAGCAGAAAGAAAAGGCTACAACATCGACTGCTGTTCTTATGGTAGAGTAAACATGGGTTACATGGAATGCTTGAAAGAAGCTGCAATCACAGGTGTAGAACCTGAAGTTCTGGTTAACTCTCCCGCAGCTAGAGTTCCCCTGCCCGACCTGGTTATCACATGTAACAACATTTGTAACACACTGCTGAAATGGTATGAAAACCTTGCAGTAGAACTGGATATTCCCTGCATCGTAATCGACGTACCTTTCAACCACACAATGCCTATTCCTGAATATGCAAAAGCATATATCGCTGACGAATTCAGAAATGCTATTTCTCAGCTGGAAGTAATCTGTGGCAGACCTTTCGATTGGAAGAAATTCCAGGAAGTTAAAAACCAGACACAGCGTTCCGTATATCAGTGGAACAGAATCGCTGACTTCACAAAATATAAACCCTCTCCTCTGAATGGTTTCGACCTGTTCAACTACATGGCTCTGATCGTAGCATGCCGTTCTCTGGACTATGCTGAAATCACATTCAAAGCTTTCGCTGACGAACTGGAAGAAAACCTGAAAGCAGGTATCTACGCATTCAAAGGCGCAGAAAAAACACGTATCCAGTGGGAAGGTATCGCTGTATGGCCTCACCTGGGTCACACATTCAAGACTCTGAAAAACATGGGTACAATCATGACAGGTTCCGCTTACCCTGCAATCTGGGATCTGACATATGATGCAAACGATGAATCCCTGCACTCCATGGCAGAAGCTTACACAAGAACATACATCAACACATGCCTGAGCAACAAAGCAGACGTGCTGATGAAACTGATGGAACATGGTCAGGTTGACGGTGTTGTTTACCACCTGAACAGAAGCTGTAAGCTGATGAGCTTCCTGAACGTTGAAACAGCTGAAGTAATCAAAGAAAAGAACGGCCTGCCTTATGTAAGCTTTGACGGCGACCAGACAGACCCTCGTGTATACTCTCCTGCACAGTATGAAACTCGTGTTCAGGCTCTGGTTGAAATGATGGAAGCTAACGTAGCAGCAGAATAAGGAGGAGAAAACAATGAGTAAAGTTGAAGCTATCTTATCTCAATTGAAAGACATTGCAGCAAATCCCAAAAAAGCAATGGATGACTATAAAGCAGAAACCGGTAAAGGCGCTGTAGGTATCATGCCTATCTACGCTCCTGAAGAAATGGTTCATGCAACAGGCTACCTGCCTATGGGTATCTGGGGCGCACAGGGCAAAACAATTTCCAAAGCTCGTACATATCTGCCTCCTTTTGCTTGTTCCATTATGCAGCAGGTTATGGAACTGCAGTGCGAAGGCGCTTATGATGACCTGGCAGCTGTACTGTTCTCCGTACCTTGTGACACTCTGAAATGCCTGAGCCAGAAATGGAAAGGCACATCCCCTGTTATCGTATTCACACATCCTCAGAACAGGGGCCTAGAAGCAGCTAACACATTCCTGGTAAAAGAATACGAACTGGTTAAAGCTCAGCTGGAACACTACCTGGGCGTTACAATCACAAACGCAGCTCTGGAAAGATCCATCGCTATCTACAACGAAAACAGACAGGTTATGCGTGAATTCGTTAAAGTAGCAGCTGAATACCCTCAGGTAATCGACGCTGTTAGCCGTCATGCTGTATTCAAAGCTAGACAGTTCATGCTGAAAGAAAAACACACAGAACTGGTTAAAGAACTGATCGCTGAAGTAAAAGCTATGCCCGTTCAGCCTTGGACAGGTAAAAAAGTTGTTGTTGCTGGTATCCTGCTGGAACCCAACGAACTGCTTGACATCTTCAACGAATTCGGTCTGGCTATCGTAGATGACGACCTGGCTCAGGAATCCAGACAGATCCGTGTAGACGTTCTGGATGGCGAAGAAGGTCCTCTGTACAGAATGGCTAAAGCATGGCAGCAGATGTATGGTTGCTCCGTTGCAACAGACACCAAAAAAGGCCGTGGCAAAATGCTGATGAACAAAATGGCTCAGACAGGCGCAGACGCAGTTATCATCGCTCAGATGAAATTCTGTGATCCCGAAGAATGGGATTACCCTGTAATGTACAGAGAATTCGAAGAAAGAGGCGTTAAGAACCTGATGATCGAAGTTGACCAGGAAGTTACATCCTTCGAACAGGTTAAGACAAGACTGCAGTCCTTCGTTGAAATGATGTAATTTACATCGATTTCGAAAAAAATAAGTAATTTGAACCCTTTGACACTGGGGCAGTGGTCTGCCCCAGTGTCTTAGAATTATGCAAAAGAGATTTAGGAGGATTTTAACGATGAGAAAAGTTAAAATTATTACTGCTGATGAAGCAGCTAAACTTGTAAAAAATGGTGATACCATTACTACCAGCGGTTTCGTTGCAAGTGCTATTCCTGAAGCACTGAACAAAGCAGTTGAAAAAAGATTCCTGGAAACAGGCGAACCCAACAACCTGACATATGTATACTGCGGTTCTCAGGGTAACAAAGACGGCCGTGGCGCTGAACACTATGCTCACGAAGGCATGCTGAAAAGATATATCGCAGGTCACTGGGCAACAGTTCCCGCTCTGGTAAAAATGGCTCTGGAAAACAAAATGGAAGCTTACAACGTATCTCAGGGTGCTCTGTGCCACCTGTTCAGAGATATCGCTGCTCATAAACCCGGTACTTTCACAAAAGTTGGTCTGGGTACTTTCATCGACCCCAGAAACGGCGGCGGTAAAGTAAACGATATCACAAAAGAAGATATCATCGAACTGGTTAACATCAAAGGTCAGGATTACCTGTTCTACCCTGCATTCCCTATTCATGTAGCTATGATTAGAGGTACATATGCAGACGAAAGCGGTAACATCTCCTTCGAAAAAGAAGTATCTCCTCTGGAAGGTACATCCGTATGCCAGGCTGTTAAAAACAGCGGCGGTATCGTTATCGTTCAGGTAGAAAGAGTTGTGAAAGCTGGTACTCTGGATCCTAGACTGGTTAAAGTTCCTGGTATCTATGTTGACTACGTAGTAGTAGCTGACTCCGCAGATCATCAGCAGACATTTGATTGCGAATACGATCCTACTCTGTCCGGTGAAAAACGTATGCCTGACGTTGCTCCCGAACCCCTGCCTCTGAGCGCTAAAAAGATCATTGGTCGTCGTGGTGCAATGGAACTGGAAAAAGACGTTGCAGTTAACCTGGGCGTAGGTGCTCCTGAATATGTTGCATCTGTTGCTAACGAAGAAGGTATCGGCGACTTCATGACACTGACAGTAGAAGGCGGCGCTGTTGGCGGCGTTCCCGCTGGCGGCATCAGATTCGGTTCTGCTTACAACGCAGACGCTCTGCTGGATCAGGGTTATCAGTTCGACTTCTATGATGGCGGCGGTCTGGATCTGTGCTACGTGGGTCTGGCAGAATGTGACGGCCATGGTAACATCAACGTTTCCAGATTCGGTCCTAGAATCGCTGGTTGTGGCGGCTTCATCAACATCACTCAGAATACACACAAAGTATTCTTCTGCGGTACTTTCACAGCCGGCGGCCTGAAAGTAAAAGTTGAAGATGGTAAAGTAATTATCGCTCAGGAAGGTAAACAGAAAAAATTCCTGAAAGACATTGAACAGATCACATTCAACGGCGATATCGCTCTGCAGAACAAACAGGAAGTTATGTACATCACAGAAAGATGCGTATTCCAGCTGAAAGAAGATGGTATGCACCTGACAGAAATCGCTCCTGGTATCGACCTGCAGACACAGATCCTGGATATGATGGATTTCGAACCCATCGTTGACAGAGATGCTAACGGCGAAATCAAACTGATGGATGCAAAACTGTTTGCAGAAGGTTTGATGGGTCTGAAAGAAATGAAAGAAAGCTGCTAATTCCTTTATTTCTGCATAATGGAACATAAGGAACTCTCGTAAGAGAGTTCCTTTTTTTATGGTAAAAAGGAGTGTTCTGTGGTATGCTGAAAAGAAAAGAATGGTATGAATTTTTTATGGATAAAGGAGGATTTGAAATGCAGTTTTCATCCGCTAAAATTAGAAATTTGGAATTGAAAAATCGCTGGATCATGCTGGCTATGCATACAGGTTTCGCCGAAGGCGATGCATTGACAGAACGAGAATATGCTTTTTACGAAGAACGCGCAAAGGGCGGCGCAGCAGCAGTCACCATGGTTTTGGGTGTAAATGATGCAGGCGCATTGAAAGGTATGTATCATGCAGATACATTAGATGGAAATAGCTTGCAAACATTGGCTGAACGTCTGCACCAGTATGATTGTAAGTTGATTGTGCAGTTATTCCATTGCGGCAGAAACGAAAGTCGAAAAAATCATGGAGAAAAGCCGCTTCTGGCACCATCTCCGGTGGCTTCACCCATTTTCCGTGAAGAACCTCTGGAAATGACAGAGGAAGATTTGCTGCAAACAAAAGTGGATTTTGCCAAAGCAGCAGCTTTTTGTAAAGAATATGGTGTAGATGCAGTGGAAATCAGTGCTTCCGCAGGATACTTGCTCTCTGAATTCCTGTCACCCATCACCAATTTGCGGACAGACAAATATGGCATGGGAGAAGACAAAGGAATGACGTATCCTTTGGAAGTTTTGCAGGCTGTGAGAGAATCTGTTGGAGATTATCCCGTTTTGATAAAAGTTTCTGGAGCCCAGATGTTGGATGGCGGTTATGAACTGACAGATACCATTGTTTTTTGCAGAAAAGCGGAACAAGAAGGATTCATTGATGCCATTACAGTAACAGGTGGTTGGCATGAATCCCCTGTGGAACAGATTTCCTTCTATGTATCCAAAGGGGCTTATGCACCTTTGGCAGGAGCTGTGAAAAAATATACTTCTGTGCCTGTCATTGCATGCAACCGTATTCAGGACGCAGAAACAGCAGAACGGATTTTGGAAGAAGGCATGTGCGACTTTGTTGGTTCCGCAAGAGCTTTTCTGGCAGATGCTCATTATGTGGAAAAATTGCAGAAACAAGAAATGTTTAATCCTTGCCAGGCTTGCAATCACTGTATTATGGATGTTTTGAAGGGAAAAGAACTGCACTGCGCTTTCTGTCCCGAAGCAGGCAATGAATATATGGAAAACCAGCGCCGGAAAATCGCTACCAGGAAAGAAGTCATTGTCATTGGCGGCGGCCCCGCAGGGATGTATGCAGCGAAAAAGTCGGCAGAACGTGGCTTCTTGACAACTTTAGTTTGTAAGGAAGATCAGCTGGGCGGTCAGCTGAATTTAGCAAAACTGCCTCCTAGAAAAGAAGAAATAGGTACTTTCGTTTCTTATCTGGAACATACGCTGAAGGAATTGGGTGTGAATATCATCCTTGGAAAAGAAGCCGATGTGGATTTTGTTATGGAAAAAAAGCCATATCTCACAGTATTGGCAATGGGCAGTGAGCCTGTGATTCCTCAAATAGAAGGTCTGGATACTACGACTTATGCGTTGGCACAGGATGTGTTGCGAATGGACGCAGAAGCACTGAAACCTTATGGAGAAGGGCAGATCGTCATTGTAGGCGGTAGTTCTTTAGGTTTGGAAGTAGCAGAATTTTTGGTGGAAAAACTGCCAGAAGCGAAAATCAAGATTTTGGAAGAAAACAGTCGTATGGGAACGGAACTGGGGGCTATGGCAAGACCTTTGCTCAATAGTTTGAAGCAAGCGGGCGTTCAGACTATGTGTGATACAAAAGTGACTGCTTTTGATGGTAAAAAGGTTATGATTTCCATTGGTAGTCAGCCATTTTTTGTGACGGCAGATCATCTGATTCTGGCGTGTGGTTCTGAGCCTGTTTCTGCTGGTGAAATCGCTATGGCTTTGATGGATGAAAGACTTTCTTATGCCGTTGTAGGGGATGCAGACCATGTGTCAGATGTGGACGAAGGCCTGCAAAGTGTCTTTGAGCTGTTCTCACGTTTTTACCTTGCGTAAGTTAATTTTCTGTTAATTTTGCCTAAAAGTTGTCATACATCAATAAATAATTTGGCCCATTATTGCAAAAAAATACATTGTATGTTATAATGTACATGCTGAAACAAAAACGTTTGTCTTTGTTTAACAGACAATTCAGAAAGGAAGCGTATGAAGATGGATTTTATTAGAAGAACTTGGGCAGAAATTGACTTGGATGCGCTGGATTATAATATCAAAAGCATCAAAGCAAAAATGAAAGATGGTCAGAAAGTTATGGGTATCGTCAAAGCCGATTGTTATGGTCATGGCGATGGTTTTATAGCCCGTAAACTGGACGCAGCAGGTTTTGATTGGTTTGGTGTTTCTAATATCGAAGAAGGTATGAGCCTGCGTACAGAAGGCATTACAAAGCCCATTCTGATTTTAGGATATACTCCTGTTGACTGTGCAAATATTCTTGCAGAACAGAAGATCACACAGGCGCTGATCGGCATGGAATACTGCAAAGCCCTTCAGGCAGCGGCAGAAAAAGCTGGTGTTGTTGTAGATGGTCATATCAAACTGGATACAGGTATGACACGCGTTGGTTTCCAGACAGACGATGAAAATTTCGAAGAATCCCTGAAAGAAATCATTGAAGTGAGCAAAATGCCCAATATCCATATTACAGGTATCTTTACCCACCACGCCGTTGCAGATGCATATCAGGGCGATAACCCTGCGTTTACAGATATGCAGTTCCATCGTTTCATGAAAATGACAGACGCACTGAAAGAAGCAGGCGTAGATATTGGTCTGCGTCATTGTGCAAACAGTGCTACCATCATTTCTTATCCTGAAAAACATCTGGATATGTGCCGTTCCGGTATCATTACATACGGTATGCTTCCTTCTGATGAATGCGAAGGCAGAATTGATCTGAAACCTTTGATGACATTGAAAACAACGATCGGTCTGGTAAAACATGTTCCAGCAGGTTCTCAGCTGTCTTACGGCAGAACTTATACAGCAGAAACAGATAGAGTGATCGCAACAGTACCTATTGGTTATGCAGACGGTTATAACAGAAACCTGTCCAACGATGCAAGAATGCTGGTAAACGGCAAATTTGCTCCTGTTGTAGGCAGAATCTGCATGGACCAGTGTATGCTGGATGTAACAGATATTCCCGATGTAAAAATGGGTGATGAAGTAGTTGTATTCGGTAAACAGGGCGATGAAGTGCTTCCTATCGAAGAACTGGCAAATAAACTGCATACCATCAACTATGAATTAACTTGTGTAATCACAAAGAGAGTGCATCGTGTATATCTGGAAGGCGGAAAGATTGTTGGTATTGTAGACCATGTTCTGCATCGCTATAAATAATTGATGGAATAATGGAAAAGCCTGAAATTCATATTTAAGAATTTCAGGCTTTTTTTATTGAACGGCTGTTTGTTCTTTTTTCTTTGGCTGAATAGAAAGAAGGAATACCGTTGCGATGATGCAGCCAATTCCTATGTAGTCGATCCACTCCAAATGCGTATGGAGCCAAAGAACAGAGGCTACTGTGGAGGAAAGGGGTTCTACGGAAGCCAGCAGACTGGATTTGGTAGGGCCAATATATTTTACGCCATACAGAAATGTTAAGTAGGGCAACATGGCACCAAAGAATATAACAAATAAGATGCAGCCAATGGAGACTGGATTTAAGACACCTTCAAAGCGCCAGAACGGTGCAACAAAGTTGGTGAAGAAGCCTCCGATAAACATCCCCCAGGCAATAAGCAGTATAGTATCGTATTTTTGCAGCAGTCTTTTGGGAAAGGCTGTATAAAAAGCCAGAGCAACGGCAGAAACCAATCCCCAAAACAATGCCAATGGAGAAATAGTAAGGCTTTTTACATTTCCGTGGGTTGCCAGTAAGAATGTTCCGAGCAGTGCGCAAAGCACAGCAAAGAATTCGAAAAAGGAAGGCATTTTATGATAGCGTATGGAAATGTAAATAACGATCATAACAGGGGCAAGATACTGCAGGACTGTTGCCGTAGCGGCGTTGGAATGTCCAATGGCAAGAAAATAACCATACTGTGTGAATAACATCCCGATTAAACTGAACAATAACATGTCCTTCGCATCTTTTTTGTTTTTCCAAATGCTGAAGATTTCTTTTCCTCTGCGCCAATAAATGTAAAGTAAAAGTAAAATCCCCGCTGCGAACATACGATTAGAGGCCAGCCATTTAGAGGAAACGCCCATTTCCTGAAAGAGAAATTGTCCCACTGTGCCAGTGAACCCCCATAAGCTTGCGCTGAATATACAAAGAAGCGCTCCCCGTGTACTTCTGTTATTTAACATAAGAAAAAAGAACCACCTTACTTTTGTAAAATATTTTACATTAGGATAAAAATCCCATTTCTTCTTTTTATAAAGTGAAAGAAAACCTTGATATCCTCTGGAATCATCCGATGCGTTTATGTTAATTCTGAGAAAAAATAGATTTGGTTTTTTTTGGGAATGGTTTTGTAAAACTCCCCCATAAAAACCTGAATTTGCTGCTTTATGCTACCATATCGTGGTAACAAAGTCAACTTTTTCACAGGAATAAAACTTGGAATTTAACATAGATTTAACATAAACAAGATATTTGATTTAACGTAAGAACTGTATTATGAATTTACAAACAAGGAAAGAAGAAATAAAAGGAGAGAAAAATATTATGAAGAAATTTTTAGCGCTTGGTTTGGCAATGATGATGTCTGTGGCAGCACTGACAGGCTGCGGCGGTGGTAGTGAAGAAACAGCAGAAGGCGGAGATGCAGCTGCAACAAGCGGTGCCATTTCCGTAGTTTCCAGAGAAGATGGTTCCGGTACAAGAGGTGCTTTTATTGAACTTTTCGGCATTGAAGAAAAAAATGATGCAGGCGAAAAAGTTGATATGACAACAGAAATGGCGGAAATCACAAACAGCACAGTTATTATGATGACAACCGTAGCAGGCAACCCCAATGCAATCGGTTACATCTCCCTGGGTTCTTTGGATGGCAGCGTAAAAGCACTGAAAATTGATGGCGCTGAAGCAACAGCAGAAAACATCAAAAACGGTACTTACAAAGTAGCTCGTCCTTTCAACATCGCAACAAAAGCAGATGTTTCTGAAGTAGCAAGCGACTTTATCACATTCATTATGAGTGACGAAGGTCAGGCAGTTGTTGAAGAAAACGGTTACATCAGCCAGGGCAGCGCAGGCGCTTACACAGCATCCGGCATGAGCGGCAAAATCGTTGTTGCAGGTTCTTCTTCCATCACACCCGTTATGGAAAAACTGAAAGAAGCATACATCGCTCTGAACCCCGATGTAACAATCGAAGTACAGCAGAACGACTCTACAACAGGTATGACTTCCGTAGCAGAAGGTACATGCGATATCGGTATGGCTTCCAGAGAACTGAAAGACAGCGAACTGGCAAATGGTTTGCAGCCCACAGTTATCGCAATGGATGGTATTGCAGTGATCGTAAACCAGGAAAACACAGTAAGCGATATGACAAGCGATACAGTAAAAGCAATCTTCACAGGTGCAACAACAGATTGGTCTGAAGTTGCTTAATCAACAAAAGAAAAAGTGAAAAGAGAAGGAATGTGTTATGCCGAAAGAGAATCCTTTCGGCATAACTTTTGAAAAGAGGAAAGGAGAGGAGAAATACCAATGAAAGAAGGCGTAATGAAAGTTGTTTTCCTGTTGGCAGCGTGCATGTCCATTCTGGCAGTCGCACTGATCTGTATCTTCCTGTTTGCCAATGGTGTGCCTGCAATTCATAAAATCGGTATAACGGAGTTCCTGTTTGGTCAAACATGGAAACCCTCCAATAACATCTATGGAATTTTCCCCATGATCATCGGCAGTATTTATGTTACAGCCGGAGCGGTTATCATCGGTGTTCCTATGGGGATTCTGTGTGCTATTTTTCTTGCAAGATTCTGTCCTGATAAATTATATAAAATTGTAAAGCCAGCGGTTTCTCTGCTTGCGGGGATTCCTTCCATTGTATATGGTTTCTTTGGTCTGGTTGTAATCGTACCTATCATGCAGGACTTGACAGGTACAAATGGTAAAGGTATCTTGACTGCCTCCATTTTGCTGGGTATTATGATCCTGCCAACAGTTATCGGTGTATCTGAATCCGCCATTCGCGCGGTGCCTAATTCCTACTACGAAGGCTCTCTGGCACTGGGTGCAACCCATGAAAGAAGCGTATTCTTCGCAGTTATGCCTGCGGCAAAGCAGGGGATTTTGGCAGGTGTTATCTTGGGTGTTGGCCGTGCCATTGGGGAAACTATGGCGGTTATCATGGTTGCCGGCAACAACGCGGTAATGCCAAAGAGCATCTTCAGCGGCGTACGTACATTGACAGCAAATATCGTTATGGAAATGGGTTACGCAACAGACCTGCATCGAGAGGCACTGTTGGGTACCGGCGTAGTCCTGTTCGTATTCATTTTGATTATTAACTTGTCCTTCTCCGCATTGAAAAGGAGGAATCATTGATGGAAGCAATAAATAAAGAATCAGCTTTACAGAGACTGAAAAGCTATCGCAAACATCCGCTTTCCGCAATCCTGTTTTTACTGGTTGTGATTTCAGCGGTGATTACATTAACTGTATTGATTGCACTGATTGCTTATATTCTGATTAAAGGGATTCCCAATCTGAGTCCTGAACTTTTTGAATGGGAATATACAACTGAGAACGTTTCCATGATGCCGGCAATCATCAATACACTGATTATTACAGCATTATCTTTGCTGTTTGCACTGCCAGTAGGTATTTGCTCCGCCATTTACCTGGTAGAATATGCAAAACGTGGGAATAAGCTGGTTTCCATTGTGCGTATTACAACAGAAACACTGTCAGGTATTCCTTCCATTGTATATGGTTTGTTTGGTTATCTGTTCTTTAATATCTTCCTGGGATGGAGCTATACCATTCTGGGTGGTGCGCTGACACTGGCAATCATGATTTTGCCTTTGATTATGCGTACAACAGAAGAAGCCCTCATTGCGGTGCCTGACTTGTATCGTGAAGGCAGTTTCGGTCTGGGTGCAGGCAAGCTGCGTACCGTATTCCGTATTGTACTTCCTTCTGCGGTTCCCGGGATTCTGGCAGGTGTCATCCTGGCAGTCGGCAGAATCGTCGGTGAAACAGCTGCACTACTGTATCCCGCAGGTACAGCCACAACGGTTGCGGATGGTCTCATGTCCTCCGGCCGTACACTGGCAGTTCATATGTACGCACTGCTGAATGAAGGTCTGTACATGGATCAGGCGTATGCAACAGCGGTTGTACTGCTTGTAGTTGTTATTGGTATCAATGCTTTGTCTGGATTGATTGCGAAAAAGGTAGGAGTGAAAGATTGAGTATGAATAAATTTGAAATTTCCAATCTGGATTTGTTTTATGGCGATTTCAAAGCCTTGAAAAACATCAATTTGAATATTACAGAAGGGGATATCACAGCATTTATCGGGCCTTCCGGCTGTGGTAAATCTACACTGCTGAAATCCCTGAACAGAATGAATGACTTGGTAGAAGACTGCCGCATCACAGGGAAAGTTTTGCTGGATGGGGAAGACATTTATGGCAGCATGGATCTGAACCACCTGCGCAAACGTGTAGGTATGGTTTTCCAGAAACCCAATCCCTTCCCTATGAGCATTTATGATAATGTCGCTTATGGCCCCAGAACACACGGCATCCGTTCTAAAGTGAAACTGGATGAGATTGTAGAAAAAGCACTGCGTGACGCAGCTATTTGGGATGAAGTAAAAGATCGTCTGAAGAAAAATGCGCTGGGTATGAGTGGTGGTCAGCAGCAGCGTCTTTGCATCGCAAGAGCTTTGGCTGTTCAGCCGGAAGTTCTGCTCATGGACGAGCCCACATCTGCCCTTGACCCTATTTCCACTTCCCGTATCGAAGAACTTGCGGTGGAATTGAAAAAAGAGTACACTATCATTATGGTAACACATAATATGCAGCAGGCAGCCCGTATTTCTGATAAAACGGCGTTTTTCCTGCTGGGCGAAGTTGTTGAGTATGGAGATACAGAACAGATCTTCTCCATGCCTAAGGACAAACGTACTGAAGACTATATTACGGGGAGGTTTGGTTGATATGCGTACAAGATTTGATGAACAGCTGGAACAGCTGCATGTAGAACTGATTACCATGGGTGCTTTGTGTGAGGAAGCCATTACATTGGCATTGAAATCCCTTTTTGATCGGGATCGCAGCTTGGTACCTGTTGTGTTGGAAAAAGACGGTGAAATTGACCGAAAAGAAAGAGATATTGAGGCTTTGTGCATGCGTCTGCTGCTTCAGCAGCAGCCCGTTGCAAGAGACTTGAGAACCATTTCTTCTGCACTGAAAATGATTTCCGATATGGAAAGAATCGGCGATCAGGCAGCAGATATTGTGGAACTGACAGATCAGATGCATGATAAACAGCTGGAAATTTCCAGTTCTCTGCATATTCGTTCCATGTCCGAAGAGGCTGTGAAGATGGTTACACAGGGTGTAGACTCTTTCGTAAAAGGTGATTTGGAACTGGCACACAGCGTTATTGCTTATGATGATGTTGTGGATAATCTGTTTTCCAAAATCCGCGGTGAAATTATCGAGCAGATTGCAAAAGATGGTACAAACGGCGAAGTTTATATTGATCTGCTGATGATCGCGAAATATCTGGAAAGAGTTGCAGACCATGCTACCAACATCGCAGAATGGGTTGAATATTCCATTACAGGCATCCATGGAGAAATGGATGGTGAATAAATATGATTACATTTGAGGATATCAAAAACAACGCGGATATTCGCACTTACATTCAGTGTGCAGACGAATCTCTGGCAGCACTGGGCTTTACGGAACATTCCTTTGCCCATGTGACAAGAGTGGCAGAAACAGCAAAGTATATTCTGGAAACACTGGGATATTCAGAACACGAAGTGGAATTGGCGCGGATTGCCGGATTTATGCACGACATCGGCAACGTGGTCAATCGTGTAGACCACTCCCAAAGCGGTGCCGTTATGGCATTCCGTATTCTGGATAAACTGGGTATGCCGGCAGAAGATATTGCGACGGTGGTGACAGCCATTGGGAACCATGACGAAGGTCATGGTGTGCCTGTCAACGCCATTGCCGCAGCGCTGATTTTGGCAGATAAATCGGATGTACGCAGAACCCGTGTACGCAATCAGGAAAAATCAACCTTTGATATCCATGACAGAGTAAATTATTCCGTAGAAAAATCTGTCTTGAAAATCAATGAAGCCCATACGCTCATCAAACTGAAATTGACTGTTGATACCCATTACAGTTCCGTTATGGACTACTTTGAAATTTTTTTGGAACGTATGACACTGTGCAGAAAAGCAGCAAAAAAACTGGGATTGAAATTTCAGTTGATGATCAATGAAAATTCTCTGATGTAAGGAGTGAGGCTGGAAATGATTTATCTGGTTGAAGATGATAACAGCATTCGGGAATTGGTGGCATACACATTCAATACAGCCGGACTGGAGGCAGAGGGATTTGATAGATCTTCTCTGTTTTGGGAGGCGTTGGAAAAGCGCAAACCAGATCTGGTGTTGCTGGATATTATGTTGCCGGAAGAAGATGGCATACAGATTTTGCAGAAACTGCGGCAAAGAGAGGATACAAAAAAACTTCCTGTGATTATGCTGACAGCAAAAGGCAGTGAGTATGACAAAGTCATGGGGCTGGAAAGCGGCGCAGACGACTATGTATCCAAACCCTTTGGCATGATGGAACTGCTGGCAAGGGTGAAAGCATTGCTGCGCAGAACAGAAGATCTGCATCCTGCCCAGGAAAGCAGATATGTCATTGGTGATTTGACCGTAAACAGAAAACGCCATGAAGTTTTTGTAAAAGGAGAAGCTGTTACACTGACAAAAAAAGAGTTTGATATGCTTTGTTATCTGTTGGAAAACAAGGGCATGGTTTTAACAAGAGATCAACTTCTCAATCAGATCTGGGGATATGATTTCGATGGGGAAAACCGAACCGTGGATGTGCATATTCGGACATTGCGGCAAAAATTAGGTGATTGCGGTACATACATTGAAACCATACGAGGTATTGGGTATAAGATTGGAGGCAATCCATGACAAAAAGGATTTTTCGTGCGATATTCAATGTATCGCTGTTAATTTTAATCGCATCCAATCTCATTCTGGTTGCTTTTGTAGGGGATTATAACAGCGACCAGACAAAAGAAGCGATGCACGCAGATGCTGTCTATATTGCAAAGGCTATGGAAACGGAAGGAATTTCGTATCTGGAACAGTTACCGAAACAAAGCCAGAGAATCACATGGATTGATGCAGATGGTACAGTTCTGTTCGATTCTTATGCAGATGTTTCCCAGATGGAAAATCATGGGGAACGTGAAGAAGTCGTTGAGGCTTTGAAAACCGGCAGAGGTGAGAGCACACGTTACTCCACCACATTGGCAGAAAAAACAGAAAACTACGCGATTAAACTGAGTGATGGCACTATTTTGCGTTTGTCCGTTACCAGTTTGAGTGCGCTGAGTATTTTCCTTTCCATGACACAGCTGTTGGCTCTGGTACTGGTGATCGCATTGATCCTGGCAGGCTTCCTGGCAAGCAAAACATCCAAGAGCATTGTGAAACCTTTGGAAAATGTGGATTTGGAACATCCAGAACAAGCAGAAATTTATGATGAAATGGCACCTTTTCTGCGCCGTATCGCTGTGCAGAATAAGCTCATCAGTAAACAGATGCAGGATCGTCAGCGCAGACAGCGTGAATTTGAAACAATTACTGAAAATATGCAGGAAGGGCTGTTGGTTCTGGATGCAAAAGGCGAAGTTCTTTCCTGTAATAAAGGCGCAAGACGTCTGCTTGGCGTAGACCATGTGCCTGAAAAAGAAAACGTATTTGCTTTGAACCGTACAGAAGGTTTCAGACGCTGCATTACAGCAGCTCTGGCAGGTAATCATGAAGAAGTGACCATGGAAAGTGATAGCAGAAGCTATCAGCTGCTGGCAAACCCTGTCACAGAAGATGGTCTGGTAGCAGGCGTGGTACTGCTGCTCTTTGATAACACAGAAAAGGCAGATCGTGAAAAACTGCGCCGTGAATTTACAGCAAATGTTTCTCATGAACTGAAAACACCTTTGACCAGCATTTCCGGTTTTGCGGAAATCATGAAAAACGGTATGGTCAAAGCAGAGGATGTACCTCGCTTTGCAAACAATATTTATGACGAAGCCCAGAGATTGATTTCTATGGTACAGGATATCATTCAGCTTTCCAGATTGGATGAAGCCCAGGAAACCATGGAAAAGACTGAAGTGAATGTGGCTTTGATCGCGGAAACGGTGGCAAAACGTCTGGAAGGGCAGGCTGCTCAGAGAAATATTGTTTTCCATATCGAAACAGAATCAGCAGTGCTGTCAGGGGTACCGCATGTGCTGGAAGAAATGATCTATAATCTGTGTGACAATGCAATTCGCTATAACAAAGATAACGGATCTGTTACACTGAAAGTAGAAAAACATCCTGACGACATTACCGTAACTGTTGCAGATACAGGAATTGGTATTCCTTATGGCGAACAAGAAAGAG
>ENA-ORUU01000805-ORUU01000805.1-human-gut-metagenome-genome-assembly--contig:-NODE-805-length-21342-cov-3.36017_pt1 | contig 21342 bp, 20 predicted proteins | sample MGYA00242085_ERZ509221 | MGnify/ENA primary metagenome ERZ509221 (study PRJEB26280, sample SAMEA2338809) | human gut metagenome | biome: human gut; feature: human-associated habitat; material: faeces... | reverse complement strand
GGAAAGACTGATCAGCTCTTAGCGGAATGCGTGGTCAGATGAGCCGGAATTTGCACAGTTGTGATGATGGTTATAGTGGGATGGTATGCTTCGAATCAAGATGTTTTATTGATAATTGTACAAGTAGTTTTTTCTGTTTATATAATAGAAGACACGGTAATGTTATCAATTTATAAAACAAAAATGGATAAATTATATGATGAAGCTTTTACGGAATTGGTTACATTAGGAAGAGAAAGCAAAAAGAGTGAAATATGGATGTTGTCATATGTAGTTGAGTATGAAGCGGTAAAAGCTCATTATAAAATAAGGTTGGATAGTACTTTGTTTAATAAATATAATCCAGAGTTATCAAAAAAGTGGGAAGCTATAGAAACGAAAATTTCTAATAAAAATGTATAAACTTTACATATCTATCTAATGTTTATGATTCATCAGTAGAAAGGCGGGGATAAAATATTACCAATAATTGACAAGAAGAAAACAGGAATTAATTTACGTCTAATGATGGATGAACGCGGAATTACAGTAAAAGATGTTCAGCAATATCTGGGACTGGGTAGCGTACAAAGTGTATATCACTGGTTGAATGGTCTCAGCATGCCAACCGTGGACAATCTGTATGCTCTCAGCTATTTGTTCCGTGTTCCAGTAGATGATATGATCTGTGGAAACAGATGTAGAATTTATAAGGGTCAAAATCAGGCACAGATAAGACGATTATGTGCGTACTATGACAAACTTAATGAAATCCAAGCTGCGTAATTTAATAAAAGTAATTGCTACATGCTGTGTCAACACTTTTATACTACAAGTTCAATGACAAATGGAACCTCCTCCTTTAAAATTATTTCTAGGAAGTATTGTGGAAATGATTTTTAGGGAGGATTTTTTTATGAGTGAAAAGATGTTGGTAACACAGGCTCTGGATGAAAGAGACCTGTTAGTAAAGAAGATAAGTGATAAAATTGCAAAGGCAAGCTTTGTGGATACTATCAAGCCAAATGAAGACAAGGTATACGCAAAGAGAATTGATAAAGCAGAATATGCAAAAGAAGCAGAAGCGTCATATCAGCAGATTAATGATCTGATTGAGCGTTTCCAGAAAATTGATGCGGCAATCGTGGATTCCAATGCTAAGACAGAAGTAAAAACTTCTTATGGAACATTTACAGTGGCAGGCGCTATTTCTCTTAGAAGCAGACTTCGCGGTATGGATTCTTATGACGGTGAAGCAGATTTTGAAGGACGACTCAGGGATAAGTTGAATAGTGAATATAATGAACGTGTACGTTTCTGTGATATGAAGAACAGCCAGCTTCAGAATACGGCAGAAAGTATGAGATTAAGTATCTTGGGACGTGATTCGAAGATAAAAGATGATAAGCCGTTAGGTGTGGTTGACGCTTACGTGAAAGAAAATACTACAGAACTCGTGGATCCATTGGATGTAAAGAAAAAGTTAGAATTACTCGAAGAAAAGAGAAATATTCTGCTTACTGAACTAGATACGCAGATTAAGGTATCTAATGCAACAACATTTATCGAAATTGCATAATTGTATTGTCTGCATTACGAAAAACTCAAATCCGGCTTCCCTGTAACAGGGTTACGTTACAAGAAAATATTACCAATTCTGAATAAATTGGGCTGCTTAACTTCAGTGGTGCAATGGTAGCATGTATGATTAGTAATCATGAGGTATAGGTTCGAATCCTATCAACAAAGTTAGGTTTAATGATGAAAGCAAACATCTCCAATTTAACTGTTTTGTGTTTTGTTTGAACCGTTAATGGTGAATCGTCAACGATTTTATTCTTGAATGGCTTAGGTAAAATGGAAACTTTTGTATAGACATAGGAATGTGTTGAAATCCATGTAAAAGGTTAAAGCGATAAGTCGGTTGGCTGGAGGTTACCCTCATGGCTGTAATGTAGGCATTATTAAAAGCCGTGGCACAAAGCTGCGGCTTTAATTAAATGAAAATATAATATATTTACCCAGGTAGTCAGGGGACGTGCTCCATCCGATCCGAGCATGACGGAGAGGATGATGCTTATGAGTACATATGAAGAATTCATGGTAATATTGACGACAGCGTCTTTGGTTGTAGCTATTCTAAATATGAAAAATAAAAAGTAGCAGTCCTGCACCCTGAGAAAGTCGAACTGCTACTTTTTTGTGACATATTAAATTTTCGCTGGGTCGGGTGAAATGCACTCACCTTCCGACTACTTGCTAAGTTTATTATATGCAATCGTTCTAATGAACGCAAGAGGGAGAAACAGAATTATACTATAAGTATAACGAATTGTATAGCGAGTATTCATAGAGTAACGATAGATGATGCGATTAGAAGGGATATTGAAAAATCATGATATATATTACAGGTGATTGCCATGGGAATTTTGAACGATTCAATTCCAGCATCTTTCCGGAACAGAATGAAATGACTAAGGATGATTATGTTATTATCTGTGGTGATTTTGGCGGAGTATGGAATAAGGATGAAGAAAGTAAAATGGAAACCATGATTTTGGACTGGCTGGATTGTAAGCCATTTACAACATTGTTTGTATCGGGAAATCATGAAAACTTCGATCGACTTATGGTTTATCCAGTAGAAGAATGGCATGGAGGTAAGGTTCAGAAAATACGACCGTCAGTGATACATCTGATGCGAGGTCAGGTCTATGAACTGGAAGGAAAGAAAATATTTACTTTCGGTGGTGCAAGCAGCCATGATATTGATGGTGGGATTCTGGAACTGAATGATCCGGATTTTAAGAAAAAGAAGAAAGAATTAGATAAAGGCTGGAAACCTTATCGTATCAATCATCTGAGCTGGTGGAAGGAAGAACTGCCATCAGCAGAGGAAATGGAAGAAGGGCGTATAAATCTGCAAAACCATAATAATAAAGTGGAGTTTGTTGTGACGCATTGTGCATCTTCCAGTACGGCTGCGCTATTAAGTCATGGCATGTATAAACCGGATATGTTGACGGATTATCTGGAAGAAATACGGCAGACAGTACGATTCAAGAAATGGTTCTTCGGGCATTATCATGATAACAGGAATGTAAATGCAGAAGAAATACTTCTGTGGGAACAGATAATTAGAATTTCATAAAGGAGAAAATGGTTTGATTAGGTCGGCGTAAGCCGGCCTTTTCTTTGATATAAATAATTGAATATTGCAATTTTCAATTATTCGTTGTTATAAAAAATAGTTAGTGATAAAATGGAACATAGAAAATTGTCGAACGGATAAGATTATGGGGGACAACAAATGGCTGTAAATTACGACAAATTATGGGTGATTTTAAAAGAACGCGAAATGTTAAAAACAGACCTTATTAAAGCTGCGAAAATCAGTACAAATGCTATGGCTAAACTCGGAAAAAATGAAGATGTTCGTATTGGTGTGCTGGTTAAGATTTGCGAAACATTAGATTGTAAATTAGATGATATCGTAGAGATTAAAAAATAAAATTCTTATTGGACAATATAAGAGGAGAAGATTTTTATGAGGAAAAGTTCTCGTTGTCTATTTGACAGTGATTTGAAAACATTTATAGAAAAAGAACAGAAAACAATATTCGGTGAATTATGTGATAAATATCATGGAGACGCTCTTACAACTACAAGAGAAGCCTGGTTGAAAGAAATAGAAATTCTACAGAAGGTATTGATTTCATGGAAAGAATCTGATGGACGTATTATCTTTGAATACGATATTCCACGTTTAGGGAAAAGATTAGATGCAGTATTACTGTTAAATGGAATAGTGTTTTGTCTTGAATTTAAGGTGGGAGAATCTAGAATTTTAGAAAATGACGTAGATCAGGTTCTTGATTATGCTTTGGATTTAAAAAATTTCCATAAGCTTAGTCAAGATAAATTAATTGTTCCTATTCTTGTTGCAACTAATTATAAGAACTCATCATCTGAAATTCAGCCCTCTGTTTACGATGATAGGGTTGTAAATCCATTGGTAACAGGACAAGATAATTTGTTGTATTTAATTTCGGAAGTTTTGAAGCAATTTCCAGAGGAAAAACCAGTTGATTTAAATTGGGTTATAAGTCCTTATGCGCCTACTCCTACAATAATAGAAGCAGCAAGAACATTATATGAAAGTCATTCCGTTGAAGATATTACTAGACATGAAGCTGACCAAGTTACAACCGACCAGACTATTTCTGAAATCTTGAACGTTATAAAAAAGAGTAAAGAGAATGGAGAAAAAAGTATCTGTTTTGTAACTGGAGTTCCAGGTGCTGGAAAAACATTAGTTGGGCTTGATGTGGCAGTAAAACAAACATATCAGGGCTTTGAAAGTCCGGTTGAAGATGAACAAGCGGTATATTTGTCTGGAAATGGTCCATTAGTAGCAGTATTAAATGAAGCGCTTGCAAAAGATAATTATAAAAAATGTAGAGATAGGGGTGAATCAAAGAAATTAAGTGATTCCCGACGTGAAGTAGGAAAATTTATTCAGATTATTCATCGATATCGTGACAATATGTTGGCTAAAATCAAGAATCCGGTTGAGAATGGAAAACTTGAAATTGATCCAGAAAAGGCGATGAAAATGAAGGGGGCTGGCTTTGGTGAAGTTGAACATGTTGCCATTTTTGATGAAGCTCAGCGTTCTTGGACACACAAAAGATTGGCTGCCTATCTTAAAAGGGGTGGAACTTATGGTAATAAACTGAAAGTTCCAAACTTTCCAATGTCTGAGGCTGCATTTTTAATATGGTCTCTTGATCAACGAGAAGACTGGGCGACAATCGTTTGTCTTGTGGGCGGTGGTCAAGAAATTAATACAGGTGAAGCCGGAATATCTGAATGGATTAAAGCTTTAAATGAAATATTTACGCATTGGAAAGTATATATATCTCCACAATTAACAGAACCAGAATATGCGGAAGGTAAAGTGAACGAACTTTTAAAAGATAATAAAAATGTTACTTATTCAGAAAACTTGCATTTGGGAGTTTCATTACGCTCCTTTAGAGCAGAAAAACTCTCGGCATTTGTTCATGCTTTGCTTATATTCGATGAAAAAGCTGCTAATCTTTATGAAGAAATTAAAGATAATTATCCGATCATGTTGACTAGAGATATGGAAAAGGCAAAAGAATGGCTGCACAAAAAAGTAAGAGGAACTGAAAGAACGGGAGTTTTGGTTACAAAAGAAGCAGCAAGATATAAGCCATTAGGCGTACATATTTTGCAAACAGGCGATGAAAATGCAGTTCATTGGTTTCTTGAAGATAAGTCAGATATTCGATCATCTAATTACTTGGAAGATGCGGCAACAGAAATACAGGTCCAGGGTTTGGAATTAGATTATACCTGCCTTTTATGGGATGCAGACATGCGATATCAAGACGGAAAGTGGCGCTATTATAGATTCAATGGACAAACAAAATGGGTTGAGCAAATTGACAATAGCGAAAGTAAGCATGAACAGATGAGATACATGCTGAATGCATACAGAGTATTACTTACGCGTGCAAGAGCCGGTATGGTTATTTGTGTACCTGATGGAAACGCGAATAAAACGGCTAGTGGCTTTTGGGAAGATAGTACACGTCTTCCAGAGTATTATGATGGAACATATCAATACCTGAAAGGTTTAGGTTTGGAAGAGATTTAGGAGATGTAATGAAAACTATTAGAGTTGTGGCAGCAATTATAGTGGATAATGGGAAAATCTTTGCAACACAGCGTGGATATGGTGATTTTAAAGGGGGATGGGAATTCCCTGGCGGAAAGATTGAAGTTGGTGAAACACCGCAAGAAGCGTTGATTCGTGAGATCAAAGAAGAACTAGAAGTAGATATTAAAGTAGGAGATTTGATTGATACTGTAGAATATGATTATCCAACGTTCCACTTGTCTATGGATTGCTTTTGGGCAGAAATTGTATCTGGAAATCTGGTTTTAAGAGAACATGAAGCAGCTAAATGGTTGATAAAAGACGAGTTGGATTCGGTTGCGTGGTTGCCTGCGGATGTGACGTTAGTCGAGAAGATTAAAAATATAGTAGTTGCAAACTATTAAGAATTGAGGTAGTGCTATGAAAAAGATAGAAGGTTCACCTAAGAACCTAAAACAATTATTGCAAAATACAAAATATTCCATTCACTATTATCAGCGTGAATATATGTGGCAGCGTAAGCATATTGAGGAATTGATTGATGACCTTACATCTGAATTCCTGGATAATTATAAGCCAGGAGATTCTCGTCCGGCAGTTGCTGAATATGGTGCATATTTCATGGGATCTATTGTATTGGCAGGTAGAGAGAATGCTATCATTGATGGACAGCAGCGATTTTCATCGTTAACATTGTTGCTGATGTATTTGAATAATCGTTTAAAGAAAATTGGACAAAGTTACAACATGATAGAGACTATGATTTTTTCAGAATCATTTGGTACAAAGTCTTTTAATATTAATGTAGAAGATAGACAGGATTGTATGGAAGCTATTTTTAATGCAAAGGATTTTGATACTACAGATTGTGGTGAATCTGTGCGTAATTTGTATGGTCGATATAATGATATTTCGGATGTTTTTCCGGCTGATATTACAGATGATATGTTACTACATTTTTGTGATTGGCTTGCAGAAAAAGTGTTTTTTATTGAGATTGTAGCAACTACTGAACAGGATGCACACAAAGTGTTCGTTACGATGAATGACCGTGGTCTTAGTCTTACATCGACTGAGATGTTGAAAGGATATATTCTATCAGAAATCAAAGATGATAAAATTCGCGAAAAAATGAATGATCTGTGGAAGGATAAAGTTCTGGCATTGAAGAAGGATGATGATAAAGGTGATGAAACTTTTATCAAAGCATGGCTTCGTGCACATTATGCGGAAACTATTCGTGAAACTAAAGCTGGAGCGGTAAACAAGGACTTTGATGTTATTGGTGGTTCATTCCATAAATGGGTTCGTGATGAACGTGATAAGTTGGGTCTTAATACTACAGATGATTTTGAAAAATTTATCCGCAAATTTGCTAAATTTGCAGACGTATATCAGAAAATCCGTGAAGCAGAGACAACTTATTCTGAAGACACAAAATATGTGTATTATAATGCACAGGTCAATTTTACATTACAGCCACAGTTATTGTTAGCATCCATTTGTTACGAGGATTCATGGTCTGTGATTATAGAGAAAATGAACTTAACAGCTCGTTTCATCGATATATTGATTGTTTCTAGAGTTACGAATTATCGATCAGTAGATTACAGTACTATCAAAAATTTTGTGTTCAATGTTACCAAAGATATTAGAATGTGTGATATTCCTACATTGAAGCAAAAATTATTGCAACAGTATATTAACTTAGATTTTAAGCCACAAGTTGCGTTGCCGGAATTAGGTTTGAATACATTTACAAAGAAATATATTAAAAATATTCTTGCTCGAGTAACCAGCTTCATAGAGGAAAACATGAATGTTGCCTCTAATTATTGTAATTATATGAATACTCAAACAAAAAATCCGTTTGAAGTGGAACATATTATTACAGATCATTATGAATGGTTTACAGATGAATATGTGGATCAGGATGATTTTAGGCGTTGGAGAAATAGCGTGGGTGCGTTATTGTTGTTACATAAGAGTATTAACGCAAGTTTAAACGATGCGAAGTATTCATACAAACTGTCTAAATATTGTTCTAATGAAGGTAATATTTACACGGAATCATTGGGACAGTTGGCGTACCAGAACAATCCGAAGTTTAAAAAATTTATTTCTGATAATCAATTAAATTTCAAAGCTTATGATCAGTTTGGAAAAGCTGAAATTAATGAGAGAATTGCATTATTGGTACAGCTAGTAAAATTGGTTTGGAATGAAGAAATGTTTAAATAGTGAAGAATTTACACTAGAAATACGGAGACAAATTATATTTGACACCCAGGCAATTGAAATGTTGCTTGGGTGTATTTTTTGTTGCTATTATTCCGATAAAAGAATATAATCGAATTAGAAAATGATATCGTGAACTTCAACATTTCTTATAGATGGTAAGGAGAGAGAAGTATGGAATATTTAACAACTGTAGAAATGTCCAAAAAGTGGAATATTTCCTCAAGAAGAATTGGCGTGTTATGTTCCCAGAATCGTATAGATGGAGTTGTCAAAAAGGGTAAAACTTGGTTAATTCCAGCTGAGGCAGAGAAGCCAACAGACGCACGTTTTAAAAAGAATGTTACGAAGGAGGTTTGAGAATGAGCAACTTTACATTTCTTGAAACTCATTGGAGTGATTTAGCAAGATTAGGTGATTTGTCAGAGAAGTATGTATATTCAGATCCGAACACTTCTGTTATTAAGCAAGGAATGCTTGCAGAAGTTATGGTCAAGTACATGCTTGCTTATGATGGAATTAAAGAGCCGGAATATGATAATACCCATGCGAACCGAATTCGTTTATTAAAAAAGAATGATTTGCTCCCATTTGAAATCAGTAATACATTATATATTTTAAGAAAAGACCGTAATGATGCAGCACATAATGGCGCAGACGAAGGCGAAAGAGCAATTAATAATTTACCGCTGTTATATGAACTCTGTGTATGGTATATGCAGACCTATGGTGATTATAGATATAATCCAGTAGGGTATGTTCAGCCAGTAGATGTTTCTATCAGTTTAGATGAATTAGAAAAAGAAAATCGTGAATTAGAAGAACGAAACAAGGCATTATTACTTGAACTGCAGCAGATTCAGAAATCTGGTAAAGCAGACAGTAGCCGTCGTGCTGTTGCTTATGCAAAAGCTATCAATGTGAAATTGTCTGAAGCTCAGACTAGAGAACTTATTGATGAACAGCTTCGTAAAGTTGGCTGGGATGCGGATACTACTAATATTCGTTATTCCAAAGGGACAAGACCTACAAAAGGTAAGAATCTTGCTATCGCTGAATGGCCAACAGATTCTAAAACTGGAAATAATGGTTATGCTGACTATGCCCTTTTTATCGGTGAAAAACTTGTCGGGATCATTGAAGCTAAAAAGAAACACAGCAATGTTTCTTCGGTATTGGATGGTCAATGCAAAGAGTATGCCAAGAGAATTAAAGCTGAACATGATAAGTATGTAATCAAACAATATGGAGATTACAAAGTTCCATTTCTTTTTGCCACTAATGGTAGAGATTATATTAAACAGTACGAAGAAATGTCTGGAATTTGGTTCCTAGATACCAGACAGCAGTTTAATAGTTCCAAAGCATTATCCGGATGGCCTAGTCCTCAGGGGATGGAACAGGATTTGGAACGAGACATCGCAGAAGCTGATAAACAACTAGCATCTACGGGTTATGAATTGTTGCAGGATCCAAATGGTTTAGGTCTTCGTTATTACCAGATTGAAGCAATTCAAGCTGCTGAGAAAGCAATTGCAGAACAGCAAAATGCTGTATTATTAGCAATGGCAACTGGTACAGGAAAAACACGTACTGTTCTTGGTATGATTTATAGATTTCTGTCTGCAAAGCGCTTCAAGAGAATTTTATATCTGGTAGATAGAACAGCTCTGGGCGACCAGACCATGGATACTTTTAAAGAAGTAAGACTGGAAGATTTAAAAACACTAAATCAGCTGTATGACATCAAAGATCTTGGTGAGAAAGAATTTGAAAAGGATACCCGTGTACATATTGCTACTGTTCAAAGTTTAGTGAAACGAATTCTTTACAATGAATCCGATACTAGTTTGGGTGTATCTGATTATGACTGCATTATTGTAGATGAGGCTCATAGAGGTTACATCTTAGATAAAGAAATGGGTGCAGATGAAGTATTATATCGTAATCAAGATGACTTCCGTAGTAAATACAGAGCAGTCATTGATTATTTTGATGCCGTTAAGATTGCTCTTACTGCTACTCCGGCTCTTCATACAACAGAAATCTTTGGAAAACCAGTATATTCTTATGATTATCGTACAGCAGTAATTGATGGGTATCTTGTGGACCATGATGCGCCACATATCATTAAGACAAAACTTAGTGAAGAAGGGATTGTGTTCCAGGCTGGAAGCACAGCACCTATCTACGATCCGGTTACTAATACTATTTTAAATAGTGAAGAACTAGAAGATGATTTGAAATTTGAAGTTGAAGACTTCAATAGAAAAGTCGTTACAAAAGGTTTTAATGAAACTGTATTAGCTGAAATCGCAAAAGATATTGATCCAAATGAAAAAGGGAAAACATTAGTCTTTACAGTAGATGATGCACATGCGGATATGGTTACTCAGATTCTGAAAGATTATTATTCAGAACAGGGTGTTAGCAGTGATGCTGTTATGAAGATTACTGGCTCTATTGAAAATGGTAACCCTGTAAAAATCAAAGAGGCAATCCGTAGATTTAAAAATGAAACATATCCTAACATTGTTGTTACTGTAGATTTATTAACTACAGGTATTGACGTGAGGGAAATTGTAAATCTAGTATTCTTGCGTAGAATTCGTTCCAGAATCTTATTTGAGCAGATGCTTGGACGAGCTACTAGACTTTGTCCGGAAATTGGTAAGACACACTTTGAAATCTATGACGCTGTTGGTGTGTATAAAGCATTGGAACCAGTTTCTACAATGAAACCTATTGTAGTAAATCCTACTGCTACTTTTAATGATTTAGTGGATGGGATCGACAACTTAGAAACAGATAAGGCTAGAAGAAATCAGATTGATATTATTATTGCGAAAGTTCTCAGAAATAAAAATAAAATGACAGATGAGTTTAGAGAACACTTTAAATCTTTAGCTGGTGGAGAATCACCAGAAAGTTTTGTTGATAATCTTCGTAATATGCCAATCGACCAAGCAGTAGAAACGGTTAAGAAAAGCCGTGAAGCATTTGCTTATGTGAGAGGTATTCAGAAAGAAAGAGCAAAATTTATAAGTGATGCTGAAGATGAAATTCTTGAAGTGGTAAGAGGATATGGTGATGCTACGAAACCGGAAGATTATTTAAGAGAGTTCAGTAAATTTATTGATACTCACTTAAATGAGATTGCAGCTCTTAATATTGTGGCAACAAGACCAAAGGAACTTACAAGACAGTCTTTGAAGGAACTTAAGTTGATTCTGGATAGACATAACTTTAGTGAAACTATGCTTCAGACTGCATGGAAAGAAATGACGAATGAGGATATTGCGGCAGATATCATCAGTTTTATTCGTCAGAAAAGTATTGGCAGTGCTTTGATTAGTAAGGATGAAAGAATTCATACTGCGATTATAAAGACTAAGAAGGCACATCCAGAACTTAGTAAAGTACAGACGAACTGGCTGGATCGTATTGAAGCATATCTGTTAAAAGAAGTTGTTCTTAACAGAGAATCTTTTGATGCGCCACAGTTCAAAATAAAAGGTGGTTATCCAGCAGTAGATAAGGCTTTCGGAAATAAACTGGAAGCAATTATCGAAGAAATAAATAATTATATGTATACAGCATAAGGAGTGAATACACATTATGACAAATGCAGAAATTGTATCGAAATTATGGAATCTTTGTAACGTACTTCGTGATGATGGAATTACTTATCATCAGTATGTTACAGAGCTCACATATATTCTGTTCCTTAAAATGGCAAAGGAAACCGGTTCTGAGAAAAATATACCTGAACAGTATCGTTGGGACGCACTTAAGGTAAAAGAAGGTATTGAACTGAAAAGATTTTATGATGAATTACTTCGTGAACTCGGTGAAAACTGTACAGGTCGTGTACAGGAAATCTACCAGGGTGCAAGAAGTAATATCGAGGAACCTGCTAACCTTAAGAAAATTATCACTAATATCGATGAATTAGACTGGTATTCTGCAAAAGAAGAAGGTCTTGGTAATTTATATGAAGGTCTGTTAGAAAAGAATGCTAATGAAAAGAAATCTGGTGCAGGTCAGTACTTTACACCACGAGTATTGATTGATGTAATGACCGAACTTATTGCACCACAGCCAGGTGAAAGATGTAACGACCCTGCTTGTGGCACATTTGGATTTATGATTGCAGCGGATCGATATGTAAAAGAAAACACAAACGATTTATTTGATTTATCTGAAGAAGAAGGTGAATTTCAACAGAAAGAAGCTTTTACTGGTGGAGAGTTAGTACATGAAACGCATAGATTGGCTCTTATGAATGCTATGCTTCACGATATTGAAGGTAAGATTTATTTGTGTGATACCTTGTCAAATCAGGGGAAAGTAATGAACGGCTTTGATGTTGTTCTTACTAATCCTCCATTTGGCACAAAGAAAGGTGGAGAACGTGCAAATCGTGATGACTTTACGTTCCAGACAAGCAATAAGCAGTTAAACTTTTTACAGCATATTTATCGTTCGTTAAAAACAACTGGTAATGCTAGAGCAGCTGTTGTATTACCGGATAACGTATTGTTTGCAGATGGTGATGGTGAACGTATTCGCCGCGACTTGATGGAAAAATGTAATTTACACACAATTCTTCGTTTGCCTACTGGAATTTTTTATGCGCAAGGTGTTAAGACAAATGTATTATTCTTTACAAGAGGAACAACAGACAAAGATAATACAAAAGAAGTATGGATTTATGATTTGAGAAATGATATGCCTTCTTTCGGTAAGACAAACCCATTAAAACGAGAACATTTCAATGAGTTTGTAGAATGTTATGCGGAAGGTGATTTGAGCAAGCGTGAAGAAACATACAGTGAAGAAAATCCTAATGGAAGATGGCGTAAATACACTATTGAAGATATTCTGGCTCGTGATAAGACAAGCTTAGATATTACATGGATGAAAACTGATTCCGGAACAGATGATTATACTCTTGCAGAATTATTGGATATGATTAAAGAAAAATCCAGCAATATTGCAAAAGCAGTTGCAGAATTAGAAGCATTAATAGGAGAGGTGGAAGAATAATGGATACCAAGGTATTAAGACAAAAGATTCTTGACCTTGCTATCCGTGGAAAACTTGTGCCACAGGATCCAAATGACGAACCAGCATCGGTTCTTTTGGAAAGAATCCGTGAGCAGAAGAAGCAAATGGTCAAAGAAGGAAAACTCAAAGCAAAGGATATAAAGAACGATTCTGTTATCTTTGTTGGTGAGGATAATTTGCATTATGAGAAGTTCGCCGATGGTAGCGTGAAATGTATTGAAGATGAGATACCGTTTGAACTGCCGGATGGGTGGAGTTGGGCAAGACTAAATCAAATATACAACTTTATTGATTACCGTGGTGCAACGCCTAATAAAATATCTTCAGGCGTTCCATTGATTACAGCCAAAAATGTTAAATCAGGATATATCGACTACACTATTGATGAATATATCAGCGAGGAAGAATATAGGGAGCGTCAACAAAGAGGGATTTCTCGTTTAGGGGATATTCTGTTTACTACCGAAGCTCCACTTGGAAATGCTGCGATTGCAAATATTGATAAATTTAGCGCAGGTCAGAGATTGATTACGTTTCAGCATTACGGTAACTGCACTTTGAATAACACAACATTTTTATATTTTATTTTATCGGATATTTTTCAAAATCAGCTTCATGCAAGAAAAACAGGTAGCACGGTAGCAGGTATTAAAGCCTCCATTTTAAAAACATTAGTTTTACCTGTACCACCATTCAAAGAACAAGAAAAAATCTACAATGCATGCGAAAGTTTGCTTACATTAACAGGAAAAATTGCAAGTGATAAACAAGATATTTTATCAATTATCTCGAAAACAAAATCCAAAATCCTCGATCTTGCCATTCGAGGGCAGCTTGTGCCTCAAAATCCAGATGATGAGCCTGCGTCTGTTCTGCTGGAGCGAATTCGTGCTGAGAAAGAAGAACTCATTAAGCAGGGCAAGATCAAACGTGATAAGAAGGAATCTATCATCTTCAAAAGTGAGGATAACTCTTATTATCTAAATAATGGTCAGATGACTGTGGATATCAGCGACGATCTTCCCTTTGATATTCCGGATTCGTGGTATTGGACTCGGCTAAAAGATATTTTTATCATCAATCCTAGAAACAAATTGGCTGATGATCTGGATGTGTCGTTCATTCCTATGCCGCTGATTGATGATGGCTATAGCGGTAAACATACCACAGAAGTTCGTCAATGGAAGGAAGTAAAAACCGGATTCACCCATTTTGCAGAAGGTGACATTGGCATTGCTAAGATTACCCCATGTTTTGAAAACAGAAAATCTACTATTTTTGAAAACTTATCCAACGGATACGGTGCTGGAACGACAGAACTTCATATATTGAGACCTTTTGCTAATAGCATCCTCGCACAATATTTGTTAGCATATGTAAAATCTGATTATTTTGTTGAAAATGGAAAACAGACCTTTACTGGGGCTGTTGGTCAGCAACGCATTGGTAAGGAATATGTTGAGCATGCTTATTTCCCGATTCCGCCTTTATCAGAGCAAGAACGTATTGTTCAAATGATAAACAACATATTTGAACATCTAAATGTAATTTCAGAAGCAATATTTTGACAAATAGGGATTGTCGGTTAATACCGAATTTAGATCCTTTTATTAAAAAATAAGAATAGTCCGCTGAAATCCGTTCTGATAGGTACGTGATTTCCTGCGGCCTATTCTTATTTTGATTAAGGATGTTTATTTTTGGGCGCAAAAAAGAAAAGGTCTTTTATTTTCAAACCACACTTTTTCTAAGCCGTTTTCTGTTCAGTTTTTCCTTCAAATTTCTTGATTTCTTCGTGAAGGAATCGGTGATATTTATTGATATTTCGACCGATTGCATACAGCATGAATTCTTTATATACCTTTTCTGTGGAACGGTAATTGAAACGCCGGAAATTTTCGTTTTCTTTGATATCCCCGAAGTGCCCTTCCGTCTGGATCGAACGAATCTGACGATTTAGGATCCCTTTCTCACTTTGAACATTTGCATGGGATTCTTCCTTTAATTCTTCCCATTGCTCATTTATCTTCATTACTTTATTTTTATCCGGGTCTTTGTCCGGATTATATTTATACAAACATTTGGCTTTATGTTCACAGCCTCTGCAGTCTGCGCATCCATACACTTCCAACGTCTGCGTATACCCATCTTGTTCTTTTTCTTCTGTGCGTATATGTCTCAGCTATCTCCCATCATGACAGATATAATAAAGTTCATCTTCAAATACCTGGGTAGTCATGTTGTAATACTTGCTGATATCTTCTGCATAGGCACGTGTTTTTCGCTTTTCATGATCCTGCAGTTTTATATAGCTTGTGATTTTATTCTGTTTCAGATAAAGAAGATTTTTCTCGCTGCAGTAACCACTGTCGGCCGTTACTTCTTCGAGAACCTCCCCAAAAGCTTTGATATGTTTATCTACAACCGGAATCAGGGTATTATAATCTGTACGATCATTACTGACATATCCGTGGATAATGAAATAGTTTTCCACAGCGATCTGGACATTGTACGCTGGTTTTAACTGCCCGTTCAGCATGTGATCTTCTTTCATTCTCATAAAAGTAGCTTCCAGATCTGTCTTGGAATAACTGTTACGGTCTTTTCCCATAATCTCAAAACATTCTTTATATTCCATCAGACGTTTGCCACAATGCTCCAGTTCTTCATAAAGCTGCTGGATTTCCGATTTCCTTTTTCCTTTTCCGCTAACAAACTCAATGCCTTCTCCATCGGCAATCTTCGATAAATTTTTCTGGAGTTTTAAAATTTCCAGTGGAGAACAGTTATCAATTTCAATGATCGTATTATTCGGCAGCTTTTTATGTTTTGTCAGTTTCCGCTTCCGGTTTTTTTCAATCACAGCCCGGACTTTATCCATTCCTTCAATAATGAACATCTGTGCATTTCCCAGTTCATACTTCTGGCCATAATCATTTTCACTCAAAAGCGTATTATATTTTGTATAAAGTCCATCAATTGTATCCAAAAGGACCGCAAGATGATAATTGATACTTCCCCGCCATACAAACGTATAGCGATTGGCATTGGCTTCTATTTTTGTTCCATCAATGTAAAGTGCTTCGAGTGTGATCAGTCCTTCTTTCTTCAGACGGCGTAAGAACTGATAATTGAGATCGTCCAGCACTTCTGCGGTCAGCTTGTCTCCTTTGAATTCATAAAAAGCATCCCGTTTTGGTTTCTGACCTTTGGCAAGCCAGATAAAAGCCAGATCTCTTTCGCATAATTCTACAATACGATCTACCGATCTGATGCCACGCATGTTTGCATAAGTGACTAAAGCATACATCATAATTGGATTATACCCGCTTCTTCCCTTAGATGAATAACGAGCAAGCAAACTCGAAAAATCAATATCCTCCAAAACTTTTTTAAGGGTATAGACTGGATCGTCATCAGGTAAATGCAATTCGAAGAAACTAAAGTTGATTTTTTGTTGTCCTAATTCAAAAAATTCGTTATAATATTTATTGCTTATCATAGTTACATTATACAATGTAACGGAAGAAAGATGGTTGTCGTTAGCCATCTTTTTTCTCTTTTTATAGAAAAAATTTAAGGAGAGGTGTGACTCGTTCGAGTCACACCTCTCCTTATTTAGGACTGTTTATTTCCCGACAGTCCCGTGCTTTTACCATGTTACAATTTTATCTACAAGTGCCTGCTGCTCGCTGGCAGTGCGACGAAGATATATACGGGTAGTTTCGATGCTTTCATGCCCCATAAGGTCGGCAAGCAAGGCAATATCGTTATACTTTTCAAGAAAATTCTTTGCATAGCGATGGCGGAAAGAATGAGGATAAACTACTTTTTTATCAAGTCCATATTTATCAGCATAATTCTTTAACTGCTGTGAAATACCACGAGTAGTGATGCGATCACCATAACGATTCAAAAACAAATAGCCGGAAGAACGTCCTGTTTCCTCCAGCCATGCAATTGTTTCTTCTCTCAATTTCTTAGGAATAAACAATCGGCGAAGCTTTCCACCTTTAGTGTATAAATCAAAATAACCCAAATCCACATGTTCAATCTTAATACGGATAAGCTCACTAACACGTGCTCCGGTAGCAGCAAGATACCAAACAACAAAATACCATTCCTTGTTTCCATCTTTTTTTAACTGACGTTTCAGGAATTTATAATCAGCATTACTGATTACATTTTCTAAAAAACTTTTCTGCTGAATTTTCACAGCTTTAAGCCTTAGTTGTGGTTTTCCCAGATAATCCAGATACTTATTCATAGCCTGTATTCTTAAATTTACAGTCTTAGGCTTGAATTGTTCCATCAGAAAACCTTTGTACGCAAGCAGATTTTCCGATGATACCTGTTCATAGTTTTCAGTAAAATAATTTACTGTCCACAGGTAAGATTCAATACTGTTTTCAGCGAGGTTCTCCTTCTTCAGATATTCCTCAAATGTAATTTTTGTCTTCATAAAAAGACACCTCCATAAATTTATTTGCGACAATTCGCTGAATAAATTATAGAGGTGCAATGTGTGAACTCCTCTTATTATGAGAAGTTCTCTGATGGTAAATGTCGTTCTATTGAAGATGAGCTACTATTTGAATTGCCCGATGGATGGGAATGGTGTAATCTATCAATGATTGGAACAACTAATATCGGTCTTACGTATAAACCAACAGACATTAATCCTACTGGCACAATGGTTTTACGTTCCAGCAATATCGTCGATGATACAATAGATTTGAATGATTTGGTCCGTGTAAAAACGAAAATACGAGAAAACCAGTATGTTCAGCCTAACGATATTCTGATATGTGCAAGAAATGGTAGTAAGGCATTGGTTGGGAAATGCGCACTTATTGATGAGCTAAAAGAGCCTGCATCCTTTGGTGCATTTATGGCTGTTTATAAAACGGATTATTACAAATATGTTTTGTACTATCTGCGTTCAAGTCTATTCAGAAATGTATTTGACGATGGAAATTCTACAGCCATTAATCAGCTAACTCAGGACATGTTGAAAAGAGCCTTAATTCCGTTTCCTCCAATATCGGAGCAAGAAAGAATTGTAAATAGAATTAGTGAATTATTGTCTCGATTGCGTGACATAGAAAAAAGCCTCAGCTGAGGCTTTTTTCTATTGCAGACAATATGACATTGATTTCTTGAACTTTAAGAACTACCTGTTTTTGATATTTTTCAGGCGGGATAGGCAAAATAAGATTAAGTATATCTTCCCTTGATATTCCTGGAATCAATCCTTTAGCAGCATTTTTGATTTCGTGAATGTAGAAATCCATACACAGTGCCAGATATTCAGAGTTTAGTCCAAATATATTTCTGATAGCCATAATTTGGCGTGCAATGTGAGCTGTTCCAAAATCATTAAATGCCATTTCGCCTATAGTACCTTTACATGTAAATAATAAATCACCCGTTTCTGTTAGTACCTGAGGAGTAGATGTCCATCTTACTAATTCAACTTTTCCATTTATAAAATTGCTTGCTCCAGTAATATAAGGAATACCTGTTCCATCAGCATTATACTCTGATGGAGATAGATCACGTCCAGAGATAAGTTCCCATATTTCTTTCAATCTAACGAAATTCCAATCTTCTGGCAAATCAAAAGGAATTTCAACATTGATATTTTCTGATTTATCGCCAATCTTCTCATAATAAGAGTTATCCTCACTTTTGAAGATGATAGATTCCTTCTTATCACGTTTGATCTTGCCCTGCTTAATGAGTTCTTCTTTCTCAGCACGAATTCGCTCCAGCAGAACAGACGAAGGCTCATCATCTGGATTTTGTGATACAAGCTGTCCACGAATAGCAAGGTCAAGGATTTTAGATTTAATTGTTGTAATTAGTGAAAGGATTTTTTCTTTATCGTTCTCAAGTATATTTATTATAGGAACAATTTGATTATACGATTTTAAAATATTAATTTGTTCCTTCTTTGGTGGAACTGGAACAATCAATGGAAGTATCCCTTTGCCAGACACAACGGGTTGTGCTGTCGACACGGAAGTTTTTCCAAGGTTTAAGTATTTTAAAACTTCAACAAGAAACTCAAGTTCAAAAAAGGCAGGTTCTTTGACTGTCGCAATCAGCGCATTATCAGTCACCCAAGCTTTTGATATGGTTTTATATACACTGCCACAATAATAACCTACACGACCTATAATTATAGTATTCGCCTCAACATTGTAATCAAAATAAGTTCCATTTATTCCATTACCACCATATACAGGGTATTCTCCTACATCTGTTAGCTGACGAACTTTTATCGCCTTACCTGAACTCAAAGATAATACAGAAGCTAATCGTGTCCATGCCCACCCATCCGGCAGTTCAAACGGTATCTCATCTTCAATACATTTCACGCTACCATCGGCGAACTTCTCATAATGCAAACTATGTAAATACAAAAATGCTGATTGCTAAGATTATACCATCTCACAATCAGCATTATTTTTTGTCTCTTATGAACTCTACAACATCAGAAATATCACAGTCAATCATATCGCAGATATCGTGCAATGTGTTCAATGTTATACTGTTGTTTTTTCTTAAGGTATCCAGTGTACCGGTGCTGAAGTTGTATTCATGAATCAGCTGGTACTGAGTGATGCCTTTTCTTTCTAATGTTTTCCAGAACGGAGCATAACTGATCATCGATATCACGTCCTTTTTTATAATCTACTAACATTATAAGAAAATCGGTAAAATCTAACGTTGCCGAAAATTCGGCAATAACATATAATGTGTGTAGAAAGGACGATCATTATGAAGAAAACAAAAGAAATGATTAGTGAAGAACAAAAACTTTTGCGCTTATGCAGTCAATCCTATAAAGATATGATTCGTAAAAAGAAAGTAATGACTGTAAATGATTTCAATCGTTTTTTATGTGTTATAACGACTATGGGGTTAGAAGCATACGATGTTTATTTTTCAACTCAAATGTTTCCGGAATTATTGAAACAACTTACTGATGAGAATGAACAGAAAAATAAAAAAGTAGATTTGCATTTTTCGTCAGAAGATAATTTGTATGCGTACATAGATCAGTATGAACAATACTTATTGGAATTCCTAGAACAGATGCCTTTGGAATCACAAAAGAAAAAATACAAAGAAATATTTAAATTATGATAATGTTTCACTAGTCGATCACTTCGGTGGTCGGCTTATTTTTTTGTCTTTTTTAAATTTTCTCAAATTCCTGGTTGTATAAGCACCTTCTATCTCCCAAGTAAGTGAAAGGGCAAAAAAGTAGATTTTCCTTCATTTCGGAACATATAGAAAAACGCAATACGGCCGGTGCATGACAAAGTTCCGATAATGAAGAAATTTCAAAACTGCTCTTTCAGAAAAAGAAGATTTTGAAAACGTGAAAGGAGGATGCGATGGAGCTTTTGTCACTGGAAGAAGAAAAACTGCTTTATTGGTTTGGGGATGACAACCTGAACAATACGATTCGGCGATTGCAGTATGTTGGGATGCTTGCTACGGATAATGATTTTAAGAAGGTAGCATTTGGTTTATCCAACGGAAAGCTGCAGACCGAAGAATATGCATCGGTTTATGAAGATATGTTTTATGACATTCGAAGTGAACACGATGCCAGGAAGTATAACAGGGAGCAAGCCCTGAGAGTTTTATTAGATGCATTAGGACATGAGGCAGAGTATTTGCCTCGTTAGTAGAAAGGAGAATTTAGTTTATGAACAAAGTTGAATTATTAGGTCGTTTGACCAGAAATCCAGAGATGAAAAATGTAGGAGGAAGCGGTGACACACCGATGGCAAGATACACACTTGCGGTAGATCGAAGATACAGAGCTGCGGGTGCAGATGCAGATTTTATTCCATGCGTTGTATTTGGCAAAGGCGCCGAATTTGCCATGAAGTACTTAAAGAAAGGTTCTCAAATTGTGGTCTGTGGGCGTATCACTTCCGGCAGCTACACCGATGGAGATGGCAAGAAAGTTTATTCAATGAACGTAGTTGTAGATGAACATTATTTTGCTGGTGGAAGAGCGGAAAGTTCAAAAGAAGCAAATGTAGATTCGGAAGGATTCATGAACATTCCGGAGGGAGAGGAGTTACCGTTTGAGTAATACTCTGGAGCAAAGCGTAAGAGCGCACTTATATACTTTACCAGTATGTGCGTCCTGCGGAGCGTATTTTTCTGACCACAAGATAAGAAAAAAAGCAGATGTGCATCTGAGGAAGGGGTATCCCTTCCGGCAGGTGTGCCTATCCCAAGAAAAAGCATGAAAGGAGAAATGAAAATATGAATGGTAAAGATTTCAATAAATACGAAATGGAACAAAGAAAAAAGAATCATGACACCGTCGATCG